>Ga0209541_10000581_pt1 | contig 72100 bp, 73 predicted proteins | sample RifCSPlowO2_01_FD_184027 | JGI IMG/M metagenome (GOLD analysis project Ga0209541, IMG submission 184027) | Groundwater microbial communities from Rifle, Colorado - Rifle CSP2_plank lowO2_0.1 (SPAdes) (version 2) | ecosystem: Environmental > Aquatic > Deep subsurface > Groundwater | place...
GAAGTATTTTTTTCCTACCTGATCGACTGCCGCAGTCTTGACACCGTGAAACTTCACTTTTTCTTTAAAATATCTTTGAGAGCCTGATTTTGTTTTTTCGTCACTGCTTTCTTTTAAAGATTTACGAAGTTCAGGAAGAATTTTATTCATACTACATTATATTCTAATTTGCGATACTTCAACCGTCTTCATAAAATCTTAATACTCTCTTTGTTAACATAGTCACAGTTATTAGTGTAGCAACCTTTATGAATAAATTTTTTCTTGGAGTAATAGTATTTCTTTCGATTGTAATTATTGCAGGATCGTATGTGGTGCTTCGTGCAAAAACTCCACTTGCAGTTTCTGTAACAAAATATTCTACAAACGACAATCAAAAACCAAAAGTAGAAATAGACCGGACATCATATGATCTCAAAAGCATTAAAGTATCCGATACCGCATCTGCAAAGTTTACTATTAAAAATACCGGAAATAAGCCATTGCAACTTTTTGACATATCGTCAAGTTGTGGCTGTACGGTGGGTCAAGTCATATACAAAGGTCAAGAAAGTGCAGAGTATGGGATGCATTCGGTAGGTAGTTTTGCGACCCCAATCGAATCTGGAACAGAAGCTACTGTCAAAGTGATCTATCGACCGTTTGTGATGCCGGTGTATGGTGCGGTACAGCGAGAAGTATACATATCAACAAATGACCCCGAAAATCCAAAGCTTGTGTTACAGGTTAAAGCACAGGTGAAGTAATGGACACAAATTTTTTATTCGGAATATCGCTTACGGCATCATTTCTTGCCGGAGTCTTGGCTTTGTTTGCTCCATGTTGCATTACGTTTCTTTTCCCAACCTATCTTGGAACAATATTTAAATCCTCCTCCGCTAAAGCTTCGGACGGACAAGGAAAAGTGATGTTTTATACACTCATTTTTGCGCTCGGGTTATCTTTTATACTCATTCCCGTTGCACTCGGATTTCGATTTCTTATATATTTTCTTGATGCATATCACACAGAAGTCTATTATCTTGGAGCTATTGTTCTTATCGTAATGGGCGTATCCACGATAAAACCGTTGTTTCATATACCACAGTATTTTAATGTTAATTCGAAAGTTGATAAGAAAGTTACCGCCGGATCTGTTTTTGGACTGGGGATTATGTCCGGTCTTACATCATCATGTTGTGCCCCTGTCCTTTTTGCAGCAATAACACTGACGTCACTTTCCCCATCTCTTTTTCAGGCAGTTGTAGTTTCCGGCGCATATGTTCTTGGCATAGTTTTCCCGCTTTTTCTTCTATCTCTTGGATATAAAAAATCAACTTCCCTATTGCCTGCTGAAAAAAGAAAAAAATTATATACAGTTTTTCAGTATCTCGGGGCAGCGATATTTATCGTTTCTGGTATTACGATTGCGGTCATGAACTATTTGGGTAAAATCCAGATGGAGAGCATGGAAGGGTATGGTAAAGAATTACGAATAGTTGTTTTTAATATATCAAAAAATTTTCAAAATCCTTTTCTTGATATAACTCTTTTTCTAATCATCGTGTTTATCTTTTATAAATTACTTAAAAAAACTTATGACAAATGAAAATAAAAAATCATTTTTTATGAAAACATTTGGCGTTGTTTATCGGGAGCTAAGCATGAAGGTTCTTTCCGCATCTTTATTTATCTCATTTATGCTTCTTGATTATTTTCTTTTGACAAGAACCACTTCGTGGGAGCGATTCATACAAGATAATAATCCTGTTTATATATGGCTTACAATTGGACTCTCAATCATAAACAATTTTCTTATTGCGATCGTTATCACAACACTTTTGTATGCATTTGAAAAATCTCGAGAGAAAGCTCATACCGAAGTAGCAAACTCAAGCATGGGTATTTTTTTGAGCCTTGTTTCTGTAGGATGTGCCGTCTGTGGCGGATTTTTGCTTCCGATTTTAGGGATCGCCGCTTCACTCACCGCTTTTCCTTTTCAAGGACTTGAGATAAAGGTATTATCAATACTTCTTCTTTTGTACTCATTCAATATTCTTTCCTTGCGGATCAACGGTGTTTTTAAAGATAAATCATTCAAACGCTCTGCTTTAGTGGGACTCGCATTTGTACTCCTCGTCTATGCTATTCCCCGTATGCCGCTCCCGTTTGGTAATGTCTTTGGGAGTATCGCGGAGAAAAAAGTTGAGACTGCATCCGGTGTCTCTGATGAAATATATAGTCAAATAAATCCGGAAAAAGGGTATGAGTTAAATACCACGTTTGGCGATCTTGGGCCGCGCATGGTAACAATGGGCGTTATTGATCTTGAAAAATTTCAGCAATTATATGCCGGTAGAGGAGAAGCACTGACCGATGAGCAGAAAACAATTCTAACCAAAGGAACAGATAAAAAAGTCAAGATTACCCGTGAAAATTCCAATTTTCTTCTCAATTTTTTCTGGGCCGCTGGTCTCGGAAATAAATCACGGGTTCTTACCGATGGCGAGATGGTCAAATACGGAGACGGCGGAGCGGGTGGCTTTGCCTCAACAGGCGGTTGGACTCTTGCCAAAAGTGATCCTATGGATTATTATGCTAAGGAAACTTTGATTCCAATGACACCTGAGCAGGAATCTCTTGTTGAAAAAGTCTCATCAAATATTTATCGACCATGTTGCGGAAATCCTACATCTTTCCCTGATTGTAATCACGGTATGGCACTTTTATCAGTCTTACAGCTCATGGCAAGTCAAGGCGCAACTGAAGATGAGATGTATGAAGCCGGAAAATATATCAGTGCGTACTGGTTTCCAGCCAATTACTATGATTTAGCTCTTTATTTTAAAAGTAAAGAAAATACTGAATTTAAAGATGTCGACCCCAAAAAACTTCTAAGTAGTGAGTATTCCTCATCCAACGGTTGGGCGCAAACTAAAAGGTGGCTGCAAGATCAAGGAATCGTTAAGCAGCCCCCGAAAGGAGGTGGTGGATGTGGTGTTTAATACAAAAACTTACAAAATGGAGGGAATACATTGCGGTGCATGCGTTGAGATGATAAAAAGGACCTTAACAAAAGTAAAAGGGATTCATGATATGCATGCTGATTTTAATAAAAAAGAGATTACACTGGAATTATTGAAAGATTATGATGAGACAGTTGCTCGTAAGTCAGTATCTGAACTTGGTTATAAATTAGTTTAAATGAAAAGAGGTGATATGTATGAAAATCGATAAAATTGTTCTGGCAAATACACTCGCGATCACAGTGGCTTTTGCATGGACAATCTGCACTCTTGCTGTGGCATTTTTTCCAGCCCTATCATTCCAGATTACGCAATGGTTGACACATGGATTGGTCTTAAGACAGATGGGCGATGTAAATGTAACTTTTTATGGATACTTTATCGTTGGAATAGTACTTATGAGTTATGCATGGATTTCAGGCTATGTCTTCGGATCGGTTTGGGAATTCATGAGTAAAAGGTAAGTATGAAAAAAGTTTTAGGATTCATGATCCCTTTTACTTTGCAGCACATCATTTGCTGTGGGGCATTATTATTTTTTCTCGTTTCTTCAGGTCTTTTATTTAGATTCAGTCAAGAAGGTCAAAACAGAATATATTTATTACCAGTATTATTATTTGCCGCTCTCCTCGTATTTATTTATTTTTATTATGGAAAATGCTGTAAACAAAAGGGTCATAAAACGTTTCTCGATCATAGTATTTTACTCCTACTTTACCTTCTCATTTCATTTGTAGTCGGGATTATTTTTATGATCTACATATTTATTCCATCGTGGATTCCCGGCTACCGAGGTGGACCTTTATTACCATAAATCATGATTCAATATTTCATTTAGATTGTTTCATAAATTCAGAAGCGCTAGGAAGTTTTGTCCCCAATGAATTATGAAGATATGTATTTAATAGCATAAAACTTGCAGAAAGTGCGCCAATGATAAAAATGTACTTGGCAATTTTCCATAATCTTTCATCGTCCATTTTTTTACTATACCGTAATGCTCATGAAGATTTTATGAAGGGTAAAAAAACATCCATCTTAATAAATTCTTAATGGGGTATTTATTATCATATTGACATGAAAGGAAAAAGCATACTTTTTGGCATTCTTGGTGCCTGCGCCCTGATTCTTTTTTACTTTATAGTGATGGGTCTTGCATCAGGGAGTATGGAAGAAACCTTTTCACAGTTTCGGCAGATGTGGTACTGGATTTTTGCATTAGCCGGCGGATTTGGCGTGCAGGTTGGATTATTTTCTTATTTGAAAATGGTAATAAAATATAAAGACAACCATGCGGGAGCAATTACAACCACAAGTACAGGAACATCAACTATGGGTATGATCGCCTGCTGCGCTCATCACCTTACAGAAGTATTGCCAATAGTAGGCTTATCGGGCGCAGCTATCTTTCTCACAAACTATCAGATACCGCTAATTATCTTTGGCATCATCATGAATATAGTAGGAACTGCATACATATTACGAGTTTTAAAAAAAATATCATGAAACACCACTCTGCTCTTAACATGATTTTGTGCTGTGTTGGAATGATTCTCTTAGCTGTTCTTTTTGCTACTAGGTTTCCAATAAATAATGAAAAAGTGGCTCTTCAACAAAATAATACAACACAAAAAATTGTTAAAACGTTTCCTCCACAAGAAAATGAAGGCGGAGAGGTTGCCGTTATTGTTACTCCTCAGATATTGGAAGTTGGCAAACAACCAAAATTTCAAATCGTATTTGACACTCATTCAGTAAATTTGGATTTTGATGTAGGTGAACTTGCCATGCTTATTGATGATAAAGGCAACAAGTATACAAACCCTGTTTGGGAAGGTTCACCGCGAGAGGGACATCATCGAAGCGGGTCGGTCTCATTTCGTGAGACTTTGCAAGAAACTTCACAAGTAAAATTGGTACTGCAAAATATTTCAGGTATAAAAGAACGTGCTTTTCAATGGGATTTATAAATTAAAATAATTTATATGGAACATCATTCTAATGATAGTCAAACTTACACTTGTCCGATGCATCCTGAAGTGCAGTCAGACAAGCCCGGCAAATGTCCTAAATGTGGGATGGATTTAGTACCTTCTGAAAATAAAGTTGAGCATGAGAACATGCATCATGAAATGAAAACCGGTCATGAGAACATGGATCATAGTGTGATGGGTCATGGTGATCATGTGATGAAACCCATGTCTCAAATGTCATTTTGGGAAAAATTTAAAATGAGTATGACCATGGCTATGGGCATGGAGCATAACGGTCTTGCGGGGCGGGAAATGGCGCGCCTCATGGAAGAAGACATCCGCAATAAGTTTTTTGTGGCACTGATCCTGACCTTGCCGATTATTGCCTATTCGCCACTGGGAACAAACATCCTCGGCTTACGTTTACTAGAACCGATTCCTGCCAGTTGGATTATGTTTCTGTTGACTACTCCAGTGTATTTTTACTCAGGATGGATATTTCTTTATTCAACTTATAAAGCACTGCAAGCCAAAACCCTTAATATGGCAGTACTCATTGCCGTGGGTATTACTGCCGCGTATGCATTTAGCATAGTTTTAACGCTTGTCGGCAGCGAAGAATCATTCTATGAAGCTGCAGCTATGCTTACTACCTTTGTCCTTTTTGGACATTGGATGGAAATGAAGTCAAGACGAGGTACTACAGATGCGCTCCAGGCTCTTTTTGATTTGGTTCCGCCACAAGCAAGACTGTTTAAGGATGGAAAAGAAACTTTAGTACCAACTTCAGATGTAAAAATTGATGACATTCTTATTCTCAAGCCCGGCGATAAAGTTCCGGTTGATGGAGAAATTACCGAAGGCGAAACTGCAATCGATGAATCCTTAGTTACAGGAGAATCATTGCCAGTTACTAAAAGCGTTGGCGATAAAGTAATCGGCGGGTCAATCAATACTTCGGGATCAGTCAAGTTCAAAGCCATTAAAGTGGGTGAAGATACTGCTCTAGCTCAGATTGTCAAAATGGTGGAGACTGCTCAGAACTCCAAAGCTCCTGGACAGAAAATTGCTGACCGATTTGCAAAATACTTAGTGGTTGTGGCTGTTGGTGGAGGGTTGCTTACTTTTGCAGTCTGGTTTTTTATTTTAGGTCAACCCCTCTTGTTTGCACTTACTTTTGCAATTTCCACTGTTGTTATTGCTTGTCCAGATGCTTTGGGGTTGGCAACTCCAACAGCTGTGGCAGTAGGCACCGGTCTTGGTGCAAAACATAATATTCTCATTAAAGATGCGTCCACCCTGGAACAGGTATCGAAAGTTCAATCAGTCGTTCTTGATAAAACCGGAACTTTGACCGAAGGCAAACCTCAAATTACTGATGTTGTTGCAGTTAAAGAGTTTACCCAAGATCAGATTATTCAACTTAATGGAGCAGCTGAAGCAAAGTCATCGCATCCTTTGAGTCAAGCTGTTTTAGAAGAAGCCAAACGAAGAAAAATATCTCTTCCGACTCAAGTTGAAAAGTTTCAAAACCTGGCAGGTCACGGTGTCGAAGCAGTTGTTGACGGCAAACATATACTTGTCGGAACCTTAAAATTAATGAATGACTCAAAAGTTGATATTTCGCCTCTACAAAATGATATAGATCGACTTCTTTCGGAAGGTAAAACCATTATGGTCTTGGCGGTAGACAACAAGATTGCAGGAGTTGCCGCCGCCTCTGATCCAGTGAAAGTGAATGCCAAGCAGGCGATCACTCGTATGAAAGAATTGGGACTTGAAGTGGCTATGATTACCGGTGATAATAAAAAAACTGCCGAAGCTATCGGCCAACAACTTAATATCGATCGAATCTTTTCTGAAGTGTTGCCGGAAGATAAAGCCTCATATGTCAAAAAACTGCAGCAGGAGGGAAAATTTACCGCCATGGTTGGTGATGGAGTCAATGACGCTCCAGCTTTGGCTCAAGCTGATATTGGCATTGCTATTGGTGCAGGAACCGATGTGGCGATAGAAACTGCTAAAGTGGTACTGATGAAATCAGATCCGGCTGATGTATTGCGAGCCATCAAGCTTTCCAAAGCGACCGTTCGTAAGATGAAACAAAATCTTTTTTGGGCTTCAATTTACAATTTACTCGCTATACCGGTTGCTGCAGGTGTTTTGTATCCGGCCTACGGTATTTCGCTTCGTCCTGAAGTCTCGGCGCTCTTGATGAGTATTTCCTCAATTATCGTAGCGACTAATGCGGTATTACTGAACCAAGCGGAGAAAGATTTACTTACTGTATGAAAAAAGATGCTGCGATTCGACACTATGAAGAAAGTTTGTTGATTCCTCAAAGTCAGGAAAGTGTATTCGCCTATATAGACGACCATTCTCGTTTTTCATCACACATGAGTAAATCTTCTTGGATGATGGGTGGTGGTCGAATGGAAGTTTCAACAGATAGCGGTCATGGGCAAAAAATAGGATCTCATATTTGTTTAAGCGGCAGTGCGTTTGGGATTCCGATAAATCTAGACGAAGTTGTCACTCAGTATCAAAGACCTAGCATTAAGGTTTGGGAAACGGTGGGCGAGCCTAAACTTCTTGTTGTGGGCCAATATCAGATGAAGATTGAAATACAACCACAAGACGGTAAGTCGCACCTTTCTGTGTCTATCGATTACAAGTTGCCAGATAAGAATGCGTGGTTGGGAAAACTATTCGGAAAGATGTATGCGAAATGGTGTGTCAAGCAAATGATCGATGGAGCACGAATTTATTTTGTTAAAAAATAATTCGCTTGAGTTTTTCTTCTGTGAGTGTGATTATAAACACCATGAACAACTTCCCCTCTTCATAAAATCTTAATGCGTGATATGTTAGATTTTATTGATGTTACAAGGTAAAATATACTATGCGTATACTTCTTGTCGAAGACGAAAAAAAATTATCGGATGTCATAAAAAAAGGTTTAATAGAAGAAGGGTATGCCGTTGATCAGGCGTTTAACGGAGAAGAGGGACTGTATCTTGCAGAATCCGAAAGCTATGATGTGATTATTTTAGACATAATGCTTCCTAAAATGGATGGCATGACCGTATGCAAAGAACTTCGTAAAAAAGGGATTGTCATTCCTGTTCTCATGCTTACCGCAAAAGCGCGTGTAGAAGATAAAGTTACAGGACTCAACGTTGGCGCGGATGATTACCTCACCAAACCTTTTGAGTTTATCGAACTTAAATCAAGGATCCATGCCTTGATTCGTCGTTCATCTCAGAAGCCCGTTTCTACTATATCCATTGGCGATATTGAGATCGACACCGTCAAACGGATAGTCAAAAAAGATGGAAAAGAAATAATATTCACTCCAAAGGAATTTGCTATTTTAGAATTTTTAGCTCGTCACAAAGACGAAGTTATCACCCGTACTCAGATCATGGAGCATATCTGGGATTATAATTTTGAGGGCCTTTCCAATGTGGTAGATGTATTTATTGCCTCACTTAGAAAAAAATTGAAGACAAAAATTATTAAAACGGTGCATGGGGTGGGCTATAAATTGACCTAAATAAAAGCATGAATTTACTTAGGAGTTTAAGAAATAGATTGTTCCTTTGGTATGTTGGAAGCCTGTTTCTTTTTTCGGTCTTTTTTTATGTAGTTGTTCATATTCTCGATATACATTATGGGATTGAAATAGTTTTTGTTTTATTTTTTTTACTTGCCTGTGTTGGATTTTTGATAATTTATAAAATTACCGATGCCTTAACGTATTTAACTGCAAAAATAAAAGAAATATCACGTGAGACCTTAGGAAAAAGAATTATTGGAATACACAGTGAAGATGAGATTGGAGAGCTTGCGACTGCATTTAATAATCTTCTTGATCGACTCGACGGAGCATTTAAACGGGAACAACAGTTTATCGCAGATGTTGCACACGAACTCAAAACTCCTCTTGCGACTTTACGAAGCACTTTGGAGGTATCTTTATCAAAAGATCGAAATCGTCAAGAATACAAAAAAGTTATTACCGATGCTATCACAGAGACCAATCATCTATCATCAACTTTAAATAATGTCTTAAACCTTGCCTGGTCAGAGACACCGCAAGAGCAAAAACATATGGCCAGAATCAATCTCAGCGCATTACTTTCAGAGCTAGTAGATATTGCGGAAAAACTGGCTTCACAAAAAAAACAAATCGTCAAATCTCAGATTAAGCAGGAGGTTTATATACAAGGTAACAAAGAGAAATTCGCACGAGCACTAGTCAATATTATTGATAATGCCGTTAAATATACCCCGCCAAAAGGCGAAATTTTAGTAGAGCTTAAAGTAGAGGATAAACATGCTCTTATTATTTTTACCGATAATGGGCAGGGAATTTTAAAAAAAGATATTCCCCATATTTTTGACCGTTTTTATCGCGGATCTTCGACGGATAAGGTTTTTGGTTCGGGCATCGGGCTTTCAATCACTCAGTCCATTATAAAAGCTCATCACGGAGATATTGCTGTACAAAGTACCGTGGGGAAAGGGACGACTTTTATCATTACTCTGCCACATGTTTAACTTCTTAATGATTTCTTAATAAATAGGTCTGTACAATTACATTTTAAATTAATTTTTTAAGAGAAAGGAGGTGTTATATATGCAAAAAGAAATACAATATGGAATAATCGGTTTACTTGCGGGCATTCTCATTGGTATCTTTTCTGTTTCACAAGCGGTTAATAACAACATGACCGGTATGATGGGCATGATGGGGATGAGGTTTGGATCAAATGGTATTACTGGAATTAATATGATGAATAGTGCGGAGTCAATAGATGCACATTTTATAGAACAGATGATTCCTCATCATGAAGATGCGATCACTATGGCTAATCTTGCTTTAATAAACGCGAAGAGACCGGAAATAAAGCAACTTTCACAAAACATCATCGATTCACAAAGTAAAGAGATCAACGATATGCGGGAGTGGTATAAAGATTGGTATGGCGGTGAAGTGCCTCAAGATGAGCAGGTGATGGGCGGACATGGCATGGGCGGGAATAATGGCATGCATATGGGCATGATGGGCGATGAAACCGATATGACAAGATTAGAACAGTCAGCTGATTTTGATCGTGCATTTATTGAAGAAATGATACCGCATCATCAGATGGCTGTCATGATGGCAAATATGCTTAAGAATGGCAATAATCGTCCAGAGATGCAAAGACTTGCTGATGATATTATCAATGCTCAAACAGCCGAAATCAGCCAAATGAGGTCGTGGTATAGTGAGTGGTATAATATATAAAAATGATTCGGAAAAGAAATAGAGACAGAAAAAATGACAGCTTAAAACTTCATTCACAAAGTTCCAAAGAGATACACGTCCCCATAAATGATAATGATCTTCTCATTCAAGCCTTAAAGATAATCAATTCGAATCAAGAAATTAAAACACTCTGGAAAGTGAGCAATGTGCACGCACTAGATAGATTACAGATGACCGATCACGGACCTGTTCATTTTCAGATTGTGGCCAACGGAGCATTAAGATTATTGAGAATTTTGCATAAACACGATGTAGAAATGTCGATCACAAAAAATTTTGGACTATCAGTTGAATACGCGGAGCTTGTGGTGCTTCTTGCGAGTTTACTTCATGATACAGGTATGTCCATAAATCGAGAAGGTCATGAAGGTTTTAGTTTATTTCTGACAAACACTTTATTAAGAGAAATCCTGACATTTGTTTCAATTGAGACCCGGACAATAATTATTTCAGAGGTTTTGCATGCGATCATAAATCATAGAAGTGGGGGCAAACCAATCACGATAGAAGGGGGAATAGTGCGCGTTGCCGATGCTTTGGATATGAGTCAGGGTCGCTCCCGTATTCCTTATGAGGCGGGTAGTGTGAATATACACTCGATTTCAGCAATTGCGATAGACAGTGTAGATATAGATTCCGGAACTGAAAAGCCAATACTCATCACAATTACAATGAATAATTCAGCCGGAATATTTCAGATTGACGAGTTATTAAAAAGCAAGCTTGCCGATTCCGGAATAGAAAAATTTATTAAAATCAAAGCATTTATAAAAGGAAGGACAGAAAAAAAACTAATTAAGGATTTTATATTTAAATAGGATTACACGCAGCATTTTTAAGTATAATTTTTGTTACATGGATAACAAAGATCAATTTTTACCAAGTCAAGGTACCGACCCAAAAATGTATCCAGTAGATCAGGTATTGCATCTGCCATCTGGTCCAGAAGTTATTGCCGCAATAAGGTACAATCTTGAACTTCCTGAGGAAGGCTTCACTTATAATATCAGCCGAGGTCCAACAAACATGCTTAGACCGTGGTCTTGTGTGGTAGATGTAAGAACAAACGGGAGTATTGCAGGAAGTTTTCTTATAAAGCCAAAACATAGCGTGAACGAAATAGAAGCCTCACTTAGGGCTTCGCGTTTAGGCATCGGTCCTAAAGTGATTTATAGTAGTACCGATATATTTGTTGAAGAATTTTTTAAAGATGAACAAGGTGATCATCGGACTATGAGGGCGCGTGAACGGACTGGATCACGACTCACAGAGGAAGAGCAGATTGCTCTTGGTTCAAAACTCGCTGATGTCGAGTTTGCTATGTTTGAAGACACTAGACCATTTGGAAAGCCAATATTACAAGGTGGTACTTATGTGGATCATCTTTTATTTGTTGGAAAAGGTAAAGATATTCGTCCACTTTTTGTGGACTGGGGTCAAATAAGAGTGCCTCAAGATGAAAAAATAAGACAAATGGAGCTTATACACGATATTAAAGCAATGACCCAAGCAATTGATCCCAAAAGTTTTGCATATTTTATAACTAGATTGAATCTACTTGCCCAAGAAGATGGCAAATATACAGAAAATTTTTATGATGAATCTTATGGCAAAGCTAGAAAAGATTTAGCAACAACTAAACCATTAAGTAAAAGATATACTCAATATTTTCAGCAAGTTGATAATGAAATTGAACAGCTTCCTGAAAACCGTGCTCCTGATATTACTCACCTTTCACATACTGATCAAAAAATTCAATAGAATGTTGCATTGCTGTATTGAAGTTATTGACAATATTATGATCATCGCCCGGATAAGTAAATAGTTCTACAGTTTTTTTGGCAGCCTTCATTTGTTTCTCAAGAGTTTCTGAAAAGGCGACAGGAACAGAAGTATCGGCGGTACCATGATGAAGTTGTAGCGGACCTGAAATATCTGCAAGATAACTGTTGGCCGATATTGAGTTCCAAAATTCCGGATTTTCTTCAGGAGTACCATATTCATTTATTAAACTCTGGCGCCAGCCACCTCGAGTACTATTTGTCGGGAAAGGTGTCGTGGTTGTTTGATTTCTTCTTCGCCAATTGTTTATAAGATTCGGATAAGAGCCCACCACTCCGGCCCAGATCACACCGGCTTTGATATCCTTATTTACTACCATGGCGCGAAGCGTGATATGTCCACCCATTGAATGTCCCCACATACCGATTCGATTTGGATCAGCATCTTTGTATTTTTTCATTGAAGCGACTGCGTTAAGAATGTCGATTGTGTAACCATTTGATCCGTAACTACCAGATGGTTCGCCCTCAGAATTGCCATGACCTCGATAGTCGGACCTAAAAACTATATATCCGTTTCTGGAAAAACCATCGGTGTAAGCTATGTAACGCTCGGTTGTGCGATATTCTGATGGTGCTATATATCCATGATTAAAAATTATGACTGGCCATCCGGTCTCCGGTTTTTCACCATCAGGAACCGTGAGTAGAGCATAGATTTTTAGACCTTCAGATTTGTACGACGCAATATAGCGGCTATAATTTGATCCCGAATCAAGTGTCTGTTCGATAGTAATTTCACTTCCAGGGTATTCACCGTTTCGTAAACTTTCTATTGAAAGAGGGTGAGGAGCATTTTTCTCCATAAGTCCGGCTTTGTCGCGCTCATCAATTTGTTCACCCTCATTATTTGTGCCACTGGGTTTATTTGTCTTAAACCAGGTTAAGACTGAAACACCAATTATAAAAATAATGATGGTGAATAATATTTTTCTGTTCATGTCACCGTAATACATACATAGATAGATTACTATAGTACAATATTATGTATGCCACGTAAGAAATTGAAACCTCATTTTGAACATCTTAAATCCAAATGGACCAATCGACATCGAAACCTACAAAAAAAACTCTGGAATAAACACAAGAACTCGCTTGAATGGATCAATCGTTCAAGCAAAAATCTCATGATTGGTAGTACTGCCGGTCTACTTATGCTTACGCATCCGGTGACTTCATCGCTTCTTGCCCAAACCATGCCGCTCATGAACGATCAAAATAACAATGTGAAGCAAAAATCAGTACACACAAAAGAGCGGTTAATTGAAGCTTTAGGTGAATTGCTACCACAAGCTGTCGTTCCTTTAAATTCCGATCAGGAAAATAATGTTGCCAATTTATTGACAGAATATTTTGGTATGCCAATTTCTTCTGTTCTCTATGGGAAAAGGTTAGATAGAAGTTATGGGTATATTGGCGCAGAACAACATCTCACGCGCTATCCGGGGGATGCGATCGCTACACATTTTGACAGTCCGGATGAAGCGCAAAGATATGCACAGTCTGGGATGGCGCCTGGCCGTGGGGCATGGGGATATTTTAACGATAAACTGCAGGAAAAATATTATATTGCTGCGCCTACTTTTTTGGCACCTGGATGGAGTGAAAACACATCCGAACTATATAATTTTTTTAAATTCAGAAAAATGATTGTGGTCAATCCCGAAAATGGTAAAGCCATGGTTGTAGTCATCGGGGATGCAGGTCCGGCAGAGTTTACGGGGAAGTATTTGGGTGGATCGCCTGAAGTTATGAGCTATCTTGAGAGGGTGGATGGTGCCGGCAAGGGAGCGGTTTTATATTTTTTTATCGATGATCCTGATGATAAAATACCTCTTGGTCCAATTACAATAAAATAACATTATGCAAAAACATTTTTACACACATATTGTTGAAATTGATTCAATATACGCAGCTCTTGATGAGATCGAATTAGGAGGCCAAGAGAAGCAGGAACTCATGCTTATTGTTGCATCACATGTACACCAAGTTGTAGTTGATACCGTACTATCTGAGCTTTCCGAAGAAGATAAAAAAATATTTTTGATGTATCTTGCGCATAACCGCCACGATGAGGTATGGGATCATCTCAAAAAAAATGTTGAAAATGTTGAAGGTAAAATCAAAAAAGCAGTTGATGATCTGAAAAAAGATTTACACGCGGATATCAAAGAATCAAAAGTAAAAAAATGACTACTTCAAAACTGCATAAAAATATCAAGATTCTCACGTGGTTTAATTTTTTCACCGATTTTCTTTTATATGCTCCGGTTGCCATAATATATTTTGAACGGATCACAGGTTCATACGCCTTGGGAATGAGTATATTTTCGATTATCATGATAGGCTCTGCATTATTTGAAGTGCCAACCGGAATTTTTTCCGATTTCATTGGTCGAAGAAAAACAGTCATACTGGGTGCGTTTGCCGCTGTTTTATATGTAACATTTTATGCAATCGGAACAAATTACTACATACTTGCAATCGGTGCAATATTTGAAGCATTATCTCGCTCATTTTATAGCGGCAACAACAATGCATTACTTCATGCAACGTTGTCTGAGACAAATGATCAACATCAATATGAAGAATATCTAGGTAAAACAAGTTCGATGTTTCAGGTTGCAGCTGCAGTCGCGGCAATTTTAGGTAGTGTTTTGGCCGCATGGTCTTTTTCACTTATCATGTGGCTTTCGGTAATTCCACAACTAATTTGTTTATATTTAAGTTTTCAACTTGTTGAACCAAAAGTCAAAGTTCAGGAAAGCGGAAATATCTACGCCCATTTAAAGGAAGCTATTTGGCAATTTGTTCATAATAAAAAGTTACGACTCCTAAGTATTTCCTCAATCGTAACGTATGGAATTGGAGAGGCAAGTTATCAGTTTAGAGCAGCATTTATTATTACTCTCTGGCCATTATGGTCGATCGGATTTGCTCGGAGCTTATCGAGTATTGGGGCATCGTTTGGTTTTTATTACAGTGGAAGAATTATAAAAAGGTTTGGTCATATAAAAATATTACTTGCGGGATTTTTAACGAATCGTATTATCAATATAATTGCCGCAACGTTTGTGACGATATTTTCTCCGATACTTATGTCATTGACTTCACTTTATTATGGCTTGATGGAGGTTGCGGAAAATTCATTGATGCAAAGAGAATTTGATAATAAAAAAAGGGCGACAATGGGGTCTCTAAATTCCTTGGTAGGCAATTTGTTTTTCGGAATTGTCGCTTTTGCTATAGGTTTTGTAGCAGATCTACTGACTCCGGTCAAGGCTATTTTACTTGCTCAACTTGCAATGGTGCCGGTAATTTTCATATATTGGAAATTGTATAATCATGAAAAATTAAACTCAAACTAATTCGGCAATATCTGGCAAGATTCGGCAACATTTGGTAAACTGGGAGTCATGCAAATTCCACCACGATATGAAGTAACACCAAAGATGCTTTCTCTCATTGCAAAAATTGATGCCAATCGAAAATTTATTAAAGAATTACTCCATGCAAAACACAAAAATCTAACCGTATTGCTCCCCCCACGCCAAGAGGAAATCTATAAAGTAATTTCGGATCATAAAACTGTTTCACTTGATTTTATTAGCCGACGCTTTATGAAGGTTCCCAAGAGAACTATTCGCTATGATTTAAAGAAATTAGCGTCAGCAGGATTGATAGCAAAAATAGGAAAAACTCGGGGAGTTTTTTATACAGTGCTAAAAAAATAATTTGCTATAATCATTTAAAGATTTATGAAACGTGTTCATCTGATTTTAACGGGACTCACACTTACAATTATTCTCCTTTCGATAAATAGACTTACAAATTTTACTCAGAACTATCTTCAGCCATTTGAATTCTTGCGTTGGCTTGATTTTAACGCAATGCTGCCGATTCCCTTAATGAGTATTATTTTGTATTATCTACTCAAACGAGAGATCGTCTATGATAGTCCATTTCTTAAAACCGGCAAATACATTTTGCTAATGGTAGTTCTGATCACTGGAATTTATTTTTTTGGTGCCGGGTCCGGTGATCATGAAGTAACAAATTATTTAAACTACCGTTTTTGTGATCAAGGCAAAGTAGATTCCCCAATTTGCAACATCATTCATTACAATGACGACGAGTTTAGTCATTATGTATATTATGTCGGTTTTATTCTCATGAATGTAGCCTTAATGCTCATTGAATACAATCTTCCTCGTAAAAATGAAGTTAAAAAGAAAGATCTTATTTTAATTTCCGTGAATAGCCTATTTATAGCACTTGGAATTTTTGCAAATTTGGCTTTCGAAGAAATTGGTTTAGATCTTGTATTTTTTGGAAGCGTAATGCTTCTATCCATTTATTTGCTTTTGCAAAAATCATATAAAAAGTTGCCGGTTACATTTTATTTTGGTGTTGCGTATACTGTTGGGGTAGTCGGTACACTTCTTTATAAAATGATCTGAAAGTTTGTGTTTGGAAGTTATTACTTTCTTCTTACTTTATTTAGGTATCATGATTCATGTGATAAATATTTTTATTTAAAGGAGGTGAGTTCATGTTAAATTTCAGATCAATGCTCGTTTTTTCCGAAAATCCTGGAGCGCTAGTTGAGTTTTACAAAAAAGTATTTCAAACTGATCCCAACTGGGAAGGTGGCGATTTCAAAGGTTTTAAGGTTGGTAGCGGTGAGATTGCATTTGGTCCTCATGGGAAAGTGAAAGGTAAAACTACAAATCCAGAGCGCATCATGTTTAATCTTGAAACAGAGGATGTGAAGGGAGAATTTGAAAGGATAAAGGGCTTGGGAGCGACGGTAATCGCAGCTCCATATCAGCCTGAAGAAGAAAAGGATGTTTGGGTGAGTACATTTTCAGATCCAGATGGCAATTTCTTTCAAATAATGTCTGTTTGGAAGACATAAATTTTCTTATAAAAAAAGCCCGCCGATTCGGCGGGCTTTTCAATATGAATTCTTGTTTAGTCTTGTGGTCCAGATGGTTGATTTCTACCTCCTGAAGCAAAGAAGCTTACACAATCACCTTGATTTTTGAAATTCCCAAAAGTCTGCCAACCACCTTTTTTACAATCATCTTTCGACGGTTCGTAATCATGATTTCCATTGACATCGGTGTTGTCTACCAGAACTGTTTGTTCGCCATCGCCAAACATCCATGACGAGTCGATAACCAGTGAAACACCTGTTACTCCTTTAGATCCGACGAGCGCTGATGCACCAGCATAGGAATCATAAAAAGTACCACCAACCTGCGATGTGTCGAATCGATTTTCACCGGAAGTCAACAGATCGCCTGTTGTTTGCCAGCCTGCTGCGCAACCCGTATAGTTGGGGAATGGGCCGATATAAACAAATACATTACCATCTCGATCTCCATCACCGTCCATATCTATGCCTACCTGAAAACGTGGTGATCCACCACCACAGTCATCATCTGTAACGTTGTAATCCGTTCCTAATGATGCAAGATCGGCAAATGTTGTTCCATCAGGTATTGCAAAAGATACGCCTGAGAAAGGATCGGCAGCATCGGATACTAGTTTCACAGCTCGAAGCGAAGCATTGCCCGGACTGTAATACTCTGCTCCGCCAAAGAATGAATATGGTCCAATGGCAAAAGCGGCTGTTGCCATGAATATTAAGGCAAAAGCAAACATAATGCTAAAACTAACAAAAAGTTTTTTCATTTTCTTCACCTCCTTTCTGATAGAAATTATATCTAAACAAGATATATGATAATTTAAATTTTGTAAGAATAATGTATTAAATAAACAAAAAACCAGACACTTTCTAGATAAGTGCCTGGTTTGTTCTACACGTCGTCGTCATTTCATCATAAATCCATGTCTAAATCCGATTCCATGTTTGAATCCGAAAAATTGATTCAAGTCGATGTCGTTTTCATCGGCCCAAGCTTTCATCTCAGCTTGTCTCTTTTCATGCTCTGCTTGACGCTCTTCTTGCGTCATGTTCTGCCAAGTTTCTTTGTTTTTTTCACGTTCAGCTTGCATCTCTTCATGCTTTTTGAGGATGAGTTGTTTTTGCTCTTCGGTGATCGTGCCGTTTGTAACTGCCTCGTTTAATCTTTCTTCTTGAAGCTTTTTCATCTCAGCTTGTTTTTCAGTTCTAAACTCATCAACCACTTTTTGAACGTCGTCTTTTTTGAGACCAAACTTTTCGATGATGCGCTCAATGAGAGTAGGTAACGTCCCGCTTTCGTTAGATTGTGCATAGGCCGCATTTGCGCCAAATGAGGACATGCTAATAATCGTGAATGCGATTACTGGCATAAGTATTTTTTTATTCATAATTTTTTCACCCCCTTCTTGTTTCCTAAATTGTTAATATTATTACTTTATCCAACCAATCTGAAGAAAAGCTTAAAATGTAGAAAACTCATTATTCATATCTCAAAGCTTCAATTGGTTGCAGGTCTGCGGCTTTCTTGGCAGGATACCAACCAAAAAGAATTCCAATACCTCCGGAGACTCCAATTGCCAATAGAATTGAAGACACAGACAAAGTAAATGGGAGAGACATAAAACTTGAAAGAATATAGGAGATCCCAATACCAAGAAACATTCCTATGAATCCTCCGATCACGGTAAGAAGAATTGCTTCAATGAGAAACTGGGTAATAATAATTTTTTTCTTGGCGCCAAGTGCTTTTCTCAAACCGATTTCCCGTGTCCGTTCTGTGACTGTAACCAACATAATATTCATAATGCCGATACCACCAACCAGAAGTGAAATTGCGGCAATGCCGCCAAGTAAAGTAGTGAATGTTGAGGTGACGGAGGATGCAGTTTCCAAGATATCGCTTTGAGAAAATATGGAAAAATCCGCTTCCGTGGGATCGCTTTTATTATGTCGATCAAGCAGTAGATATCCAATTTCATTTTGAGCTTGTGTCATGACGTCCTGATTTTTTGCTTCAACCGCAATACTAGTCAAGTTTGTTGCTCCAAAAATTTGTTTCATCGCAGTTGGTAATGGAACATAAATCGCATCATCGGGATTATTAAAACCACTTCCTCCTTTTGAAATCGTGAGACCAACTACACGAAGTGTCTGATTACCAACACGAATAGTCTGTCCGACAGGATCTACTCCTTCACCAAAAAGATCTTCGGCTGTCTGCGGACCTAACACTGCAACCTTCGTCATAGACTTTACATCACGTTCGGTTATGAAGATTCCTGATGAAATAGATACTTTATGTATGTCAGCATATTCAGGATATACTCCTATTACAGATGTATTAGTATTATTTCTTCCTGCGATGACTTGACTTCTGCTGGAATATTCCGGAGATACGCTATTAACTGTTGTTATTTGTGCAGATGATTCTATCGCTTTTGCATCTTCAAGTGTAAGGGTCGTCGCGCTCCCGGCTGCAGTTCGTATGCCGCCGGACATTTGGCCACCAGGCATCACCGTCAATAAATTTGCGCCCAAAGATTGAATCTGATTTTCAATAGATTTTTGACTGCCTTGTCCAAGAGATATAAGTGCGATCACGCTGCCGATGCCGATCACAATTCCAAGCACAGCAAGCCCCGTCCTCATTTTATTATGGCTTAATGTTGATATGGCTTCAGTTATAAGTTCGATAAAGTCCATATTTAATTTTTCTTTAATAATTTTTTCCCATCTTTTTTATCGCTCACGATTTTTCCATCACGTACTGTAATTATTCTTTCTGCATAAGCCGCAATATCAGATTCATGTGTGATCATGACAATCGTATTTCCTTGTTTATGAATTTTTTGAAAAATTTCCATGATTTCTGCAGCTTGCACGGAGGCTATATTACCTGTAGGTTCATCGGCAAGAAGTATGGCTGGATTCATAGATAGTCCACGGGCGATAGCCACACGTTGTTGTTGACCTCCTGAAAGTTGGCTTGAAGTGTGATCCATTCTGTTGTCAAGTCCGACCATTTCCAGATATTTTTTTGCTATTTCAGTCCTTTCTTTTTTTGGTATTCCGGCATAAGTCATAGGTAGCATGACATTTTGTAGAGCAGATGTACGTGGAAGTAAATTAAATGCTTGGAATATAAATCCGATTTTACGATTTCTTATGTCAGCAAGCTCATTATCAGTCAATTTTGAAACACTTTCGCCGTCGAGAATATAATCTCCGTAAGTCGGTAAGTCTAGTGCGCCTAGTATATGCATAAGAGTGGATTTACCTGAACCCGAAGGTCCCATGATCGCAACAAATTCGCCCTTTTTTATTTCAAAGGAAATATCGTCAAGAGCAACAGTCTCAACACTACCGGTTTTGTAAACTTTTGAGATATGTGAAACCTTTAACATAATATTTGTAGAAATTATCGAACCATACGCATACCCCCACCAACTCCGCCAAAAGGCGACGAAGTCTGAGTTCTGTTTGACGTGTCTTGAGCTGAGGATATCGAACTTGTGATGACGGTATCACCTTCTGACAAACCGGATACGATTTCTATATTTATCTCTGAAGAAATACCGGTTTCGATCGATACTTCCTGCATTTTTCCTTTTTTCATCACGCGCACATATGATTTTCCATTTTCAGACTGGACCGCATTAACCGGAACTATAAGAACAGCATTTTTTATATCGGTGATTATGTTTGCCGAGGCGGACATATTTGGAAGGATATTAACATCCTGAATATCTAGTGCAATTAATGTCGGGTAGTTTGTAACTCCAGAAGTTACAGAACCTATTGTGTCCACACTTATCACTTTTCCTGTAAAGGTTTTATCAGGAAATGCATCAAAAGTAAGAGTTGTCTTATCTTCAACTTTCACATTTATAATATCAATCTCAGTTAAATTTACGCTGATCATGGGTGCCGCATCCGTGACTATACTTGCGATTTTTTGAGAGGTTATTGTTGATGAATTTGAAGATGTTCCTTGCGATGAGATGACTGATCCTGTTTGTAGTGTCAAACCGCTTACTGTACCGGAAATTGGCGCATAAATCACAGGAGACGACTGTTGAAGCGATAACGAAGAAGAATTAAGTGCTGTCTGAGCTTGGGCGATGACTTTCTCCTGATTTATATAATTAGCCTCAGCTGCCAGCCATTCTTTTTCAGGAATATGAAACTCTGGCAGAGCACGATTCACATAATTTGGAGTTCCGTCACCATTTGCATATGTACTGCTTTCTGCTAGCTCTTTGAAGGTATCCCATTTTTGAAACATAGTCGCCTGGAGTGTCAGTTGCTGATTTTTTGCAGATGTCAATGTATTTTGCGCGCTTTGATATGACGATGTGGCCTGGGCGTATCGTTGCTTTGACTCCTGATCAAGTTCAAGCTCCGCAATAGGATCACCTGACGCCACTTGTTGACCATTTTGCGCATAAATTTTTGTTACCACTCCAGTCGCTTGCGTATTTACTGCGGCGTTGTTTGAAGATGTTACTTGACCTGAAGCGCTTACGGTGGCGATGATGTTTCCTTTTTCAACTTTTGCAGTTTGATATTGTGGTTGTGTCTGTGCGCTTGCTGCAAATTTTGAATAGCCAAACCAGCCGATCCCGATGAGAAGAGCGATGATGATTATTTTTACAATGAGTGAGGTTTTCAAAAACCAAGTTTTTATTCCTTGGAGCTTTCTTAAAGTAGCACGTAATATATTCATATCTTTCAAGGCAGTATATGATATCAAACTGAAGTTAAGCTGAAAAAATCAGGTATTTATACCCTGTTTTATTGGAAGCAAGATGACAAAACAAGAGCCTTTATTTACTTTGCTTGTAACAGTGATTGATCCATGATGTAATTCTGCAATTTTTTTTGCAATCGATAATCCGAGTCCGTATCCGTCATGGGAATTTTTGGTCCTCGCGATATCGGCCCTATAAAAGCGATCGAAGATGTTGGGGAGATCTTTTTTATCTATCCCTATTCCCTGATCTTTGACCTCAATTTCTATATGACCGTCAGTTTTTTTGGTGATGATATTTACAACTGAGCCTTTAGGACTGTATTTAACGGAATTGTCTAAGAGTATTTTCAACAGGTCCTCCAAACTGTATCTGTTTCCATTGAGTTTGAAATCGTGAGCGTTGATTTTAATAGTGATATTTTTCTTTTTTGCAATAGGTTTTATATTATTAACGGCATTATTAATGACTTCTGAGATATTAATTTTTTCAAAACTAATATGCCCGTTCGGTTTTTGATATTGGGCAAGCTGCAGTAAAGATTCAGAAAGCGACTGTAGTTTATTTACTTCAATCATGCTTTCGCGGATAATTGCCTCCGATTCTTGCAAATTTTTCTTCTTTCCTCGTACAAAAACTTCCATCGCAGTTTTTAAAGATGTCAGCGGCGTTTTTAGTTCATGAGAGGCATCGGAAATAAACCTGTTTTGTTCATCCATCATATTTTTGATCGGACTTAAAGTTTTGCCTGCTAAAAAATATGAAAGTCCGCCGGCCAGAATCAAAATTCCACCATTTATGATTACGAGGGTGATTGCGACCCGTTCTTTTATTTCCTCAATAAGTTCTGGATTTTCAATAAGTATCTTCATCGCCCTCATGTTCGGGTTAGGAGGAGTAGGAAGATCAAAATCACGAAGATTTTTTTCGAATCTAAATCGTTGTGCTTGCTCAAAGCGGCTTATCTCTTGAGTAAGCTGATGATAGATAACAACACTAAATGCAATACTTATAAACATGATAATGAGAAGATACCAGCCTGTAAGTTTGATTCGTGCAGATTGAAACATATTATTGACCAATTCTATAACCAAAACCTCGCACCGTTTGTAATAACGGTTTTTTATTTTTAAATGGAAGATCGATTTTTTTACGTAAATTTCTAATATAAACTTCGACAGTGTTTGGAAGTATATCCGCATCATAGTTCCAGACGTGACTTATGATTTGATCTTTGCTCAAAATGGTGCCGGCATTTCTCATGAGGTATTCAAGAAGAGCAAACTCTTTATTTGAAAGCGAAATTTTTTTACCTTCACGGATTACATCGAATCTTTGCGGTTCAAGACATAGATCGTCAACAATCAATTTTGTCCCAACTGTTTTTTTTGGTCGTCGGGTAAGTGCCCGAATACGGGCAAGGAGTTCTTCAAATGAAAATGGTTTCGTCAGATAATCATCAGCTCCCAAATCAAGTCCGGCTACCTTATCTTGTATTTGGCTTTTTGCAGTGAGCATGAGGATCGGAGAATGAATTTTTTCTTTACGAAGCTTTTCACAAACTTCAAGCCCATCCATTCCAGGGAGCATGATATCAAGGATGATTAGATCATAATCTTCAACAGAAGCCAAATCATATCCGTCAGTTCCGGTGTAGGCGATATCTGCCGCAAACATTTCTTGTTCAAGTCCTTTTTTAATTGACTGTGCAATTCGGTGTTCATCTTCGATTATAAGGATTCTCATAGCAATCCATTATACGATAGAACCTGAAGATTGGCTGAAAGCATCAACAGCCAAGTGCGCTTTTGCAGGCGGTTTGTTCGTCTCCTGTTAGACTGTCGCATCCTGCACACTGGAATTCTTTCACTGCATCAGTTTGTTCTTGCGTTTGTTCCATTGGTTGACTGTAGTCGACAAACTCAATATCAGAAGGAGGAGTAAACATACTTTGATCAGCTCTCCAACCTTGGCATCTATAATCAATTTTTTCATCAGGATTGACAAATTGATCTTGACTTTTTTGCACATCTTTTTTAATATCTTCTACCTCCTGATTAGTTTCCTCGTTAATTTTTATTTTCATACCTTGGGGGCCAGCTGAAGACCAGGTGTACATATACGTACCATCACTGATCATACTACCGCTATAAGCTTTACCGTCCGGATCAGTACCGGAAAAATCGGTACGTACTTTTTCGCCTGAAATGTAGGAACTGCCTTTATTACTGCCATTATCGTCAGTAGATTCAAATGTACACATCTGATCTTGTCCCATCATCATAAGTTCTCTTAGTGATTTCATGGCGCTTCCTTGTGTAGTTTCTTCGATCTTTTTTTCTTTCCCTGTCATTGATAGCGGAGACTGAGATTTATTCATATATAGGTATCCGCCGATCGCAAGAAGAATTATGATGATAATGCCGATTATGAGAAGGGTATTTTTCATATAGCAGTATTGTATGAATTATATTTCAATACGTCAATAGCAGCACAATTCAATTATAATTTAAATTTATGGACAAGATAATCAGTTTTTTACAAAGATTTTTTTTTGATCTATCGCATGCGACATTTTTTGCAGCAGTAGAATATGACGATCAGATGAAGATGACAAAAACACCGACTCAAAGGTTACTCATCTGGATTGTTATATTAATCATGGTCATTGGAGTCGCAATTGGTTTGCTTTATCTAATTTGGTATCTGCTTGATTCAATATCTGTCCCTGATATTTATTCCTCCACAATTAGCGTGCCAACCATGCCTATGGCGCGATGATTGCCGACTGAACAGTAGTATTCAAACTCACCGGCCTGATCAGCCACAAAAGTTACCGTATCGGTTTGACCATCTGTAATTTGTTTGGTGCGGGCGTCAAACTCATCGATCACCCAATCGTGCATACCTCCGGTATTATTCAAAGTAATTTTAACAGTGTCGCCTTTTTTTACACGTATTTCAGTTATATCAAATTTAAAGCTACTTGCATTTAATATAAATTCTTTGGCGTTTTCATCGGTCATAGCCGAATCTTCGGTCTTTTCCAAAGCTGTATCTTCAGATTTGTCCTCAACAGCAGTCTCGTTACTTTCTTCCTTGACCAGGGCATCGTTTGTCGCTTCATCCGTTATACCTGCAGTTGGTGTTTGGCTGCTCATATAAAAATATGCTCCGGCTACAATTGTAACTAAGACAATAACACCGATCATTAGGTTTTTATTCATAAGATTTTAAAAAAATTTATTAGATTTTTTAGTATACAATAAAAATTGTAAGTAAAGTGTAAAAAAATGAGCGGATTATTTTTCCTTGGTGCTTTTGTCGCCGAGATAATTGGAACTATTGCAGGATTCGGTTCTTCGACAGTGTTTCTTCCTATAGCTCTGGTTTTTTTTGATTTTAAAACGGCTCTTACGCTGGTTGCATTTTTTCATTTATTTGGCAACTTGACTCGCATCGTTTATTTCCATAAAGGAATGGACATAAAAGTCTTTTTGTTGTTTGGTATTCCAAGTGTGATAGCGACATTCATTGGAGCATATCTTGTAAACTACGTTCCACATGAAATTCTGAAAGGATTGCTTGGAATTTTTCTCATAGCATATGCATTATGGGCGCTTACCGATCATTATTTGAAAATTAAAAACATGATCCGGTCGACGATAATTGGCGGGGCAGTGTCGGGTTTTATTGCCGGTCTTATCGGTACGGGCGGGGCAGTGCGTGGTGCAATGCTGAATGCTTTGGTAAAAAATAAAAATAAGTACATTGTGACTACTGCCGCAGTTGCGTTTGTTGTTGACTTAACACGAATCCCAATATACATTGCTCAAGGGTATTTGCGTGACAACATGATGTGGTACTTGCTGGTACTTTTTGTGATCTCTCTTACCGGTTCATACTTAGGGAAAATCATTGTTGAACGTGTACCGCAAAGAGAGTTTCGTGTGATTGTACTTCTCGCGGTACTTGCGGCCGGGGCATATTTTGTTTATCAGTGGATTATGGGGTAGATTATTTACACTTTTGTACTCTGGGGAATATTTTTTCGGAAAAATACCCACCAGGTCATAAAGAATGCATATACGGAGTAAAACATAATCTGAATGTTATCCATCTTTTGTGAAATTCCAAACAATGCTTTTAGCATATCTGCTGAAAATGTGCCTTTGGCAGGAAGAAATGCAAAAACCATTTTGCCAAGTTCCGGCACAAACCCCACTTCGGCAAACTCGTGCATTCCACGTCCAAGTAAACCTGCAGCAAATAATATAAGTAAGATGCTCGTCAGGCGAAACGCATGGTATACCGGCAGTTTGACTGTGGCGGTAAATAAACTTAAGGCAAGAATCAGTCCGCCAAGTGCACCAAGCACAAATCCGGTCAAAATTTTTTCAGGGCTCGAGGAAAAATAAATTGTTGATAAAAATAATACGATCTCAAATCCTTCACGAAATACCGAGGTAAATACCAAAACAAATAATCCTTTTTGTTCTTCTTTTTCGACTGTATCTTTGATTTTCTGCAAAAGTCGGGCTTTGTAAACACCAAAGTAATTATGTAAGAAAAATACCGCCCAGGTTATGAAAACTGCGGTCGTCACCATGAGCGTTCCCTCAATCACCGCTTCATGCGTCTCAAACACCTCTTGCACTTTGATTCCAAGGATACTTCCAAGAACGAGCAGTATTACGCTCAAAAGTGCAGCTGCGAAAGTGGCCAACCAAACAGTTTTCAACTGTTTCTTTTGATTTAATTTGACAAGGATACCGGCAATTGTTGCAACAATTAGCGATGCTTCAATGACTTCACGAAATGTAATCAAAAAAGAGGGAATCATAGGTGATGATTATAATTTATAACTAAGAAAAAGAAATTTACAAATTTCAGGCAAGAGTTATAAGGAGTTTTTTGAAGTTTTGTTTGTGATTGACCGGGAGTCCGCCAATGTGTCTTATCTCCCTTTAGGAAAAAAACATGATTGCATTTTTATTAATTACCAAACAAGTCTTGATTATAAAAAGAACAATCTTTATTTGTCAACGTCAATTTTTTTATTTAATAGTTTTATCACATCCTCATCTGAAGTTTGTGGAAACGATTCATAATACTCGCTGATACTTGTAAGCTGGGGAGGAGATATAATCGATACTATTTTGGAAACATAAAATTGTAATTTCTTCAAGCTATCATAAGCACAAACTGGCACGGCAAAAACGATTCCTTTTGGTTTTTGTATAGTCACATATTTGATAGCGGCTATCGCGGTTGCGCCGGTTGCGAGCCCATCATCGACTATGATGACAACTTTATTCTTGAGCGGGATTATTTTTTTGTCTTTGCGATAGATTTTTACTCGTCTATTTAGTTCTTCGTTTTCGGCTCCGATTAACATTTTTAATGTTTTACTCGAAATTCCGAGAGCTTTTATCGTATCCTCATCTAAAAACACAGTGTTGTTTTCAGCTATTGCGCCTATCGCAAATTCGGGATTATTTGGAGAACCCAACTTACGCACGACCAAAACTTCAAGATTTGCCTTGAGTTGTTTTGCAACTTCATGACCAACCTCTACACCTCCGCGGGGAAGCGCAAGTATGACGGGATTATCTTTTTTATATGCAAGAAGTTTTTTTCCCAATTGCCGTCCGCCATCATGCCTGTCCTTAAATACCGCATCTTGTTTGCGAATCTGCGGGATAAACATACTCTCTATCAAGCGTCAATTTACAACATTGACCGGTGTTCCACTTACAAAATCCTTTATATTTTTGATAGTTGTTTGATCGATGCGATTTAAAGCTTCAATACTGTTAAAAGCATTATGCGGGGTGATAAGAACGTGCGGATTGTTTATAAGAATGTGATTTAAAACAAGCGTCTTGAAATCCGTTTTTTCACGGTAACGAGGGGAGAGTATCTGTGCCTCTTCGCTTAGTTCCTTTTCTTCTTCAAGTACGTCAAGTGCGACACCGGCAAGCACACCCTTTTCGAGTCCATTTATAAGCGCCTCAGTTTGAATTAGACCACCGCGGGCAGTATTTATAAGATAACTGCCTTTTTTAAACTGGCCAATATTATTTGTGTTAATAATATGTTTAGTCTCTGGATTTAGTGGAAGATGCAGTGTCACAACATCGGCATTTCGAATCAGCGACTCAAGGTCGATGTATGAAAACTCATATTTTTGGCGCAGTTCATCCGACTTTGACCGATTATAAACCAAGACTTTCATGCCAAAGCCACGGGCAATCCGAAGTACGTTTATCCCTATTTTTCCAAGCCCGATTATGCCGAGAGTCTTTTCATACAAGTCAATTCCACGTATTTGTGAATGATCGAAATTGAGCTCCTTAGCTTGGTTGACCGATTGATAAATTTTTCTTGTCAGATTTAGAATTAAGGCAAACGTGTGTTCGGCGACTGTGTTACTGCCATACTCTGGAACATTGGCAACAACAATCTTATTATTTTTACAATATTCAAGATCAATATGATCAAACCCTGTTGATCTTGTTGCGATAAGTTTAAGTTTTGGCAGTTTTTGCAGGACTTCTTTTGAGAGATTTGAGTAGACAAAACATGAGAGTATTTCTATGTCTGCATAGCGCTCTGCATTATCAACATCAATTTTTTCATTTATTCTTTCGCTTTGCGGAAAAGCAGTCTTAAGTAGTTCTTCCTCCCAGTCCGAAACTTCAAAAAAAACAATTTTTGACATGTGTTTATTATAACATTGACGCATGAACTCATAAATGATAAGTTAAAAGTATATGGGCATTATTGTGCGGTTACTAATAAACTCACTTGCAGTTGCGATCACTGCCTATTTACTCTCGGCAGGTGTAAGAATCGATAGTTTTTTTACTGCAGTCGTTGTTGCCGTAGTTCTTGTGATCATAAATACATTCATCAAACCCGTTATTTTGTTATTCACGCTTCCTATTAATTTCCTTACACTTGGACTTTTCACATTTGTCATAAACGGACTTTTTATCCTTCTTGTGAGCCGACTTGTAGCCGGCTTTGATGTCGCTGGCTTCTGGTGGGCAGTGTTTTTCAGTATAGTGCTCGCTCTTGTAAGCGCGGTTCTCAATATGCTTTCGAAGTAATCTGCGTGAAGAGGTATAATATTACTCACCATGACCGATTCGATTCTTTGCCCAAACTGCAAACACAGCATTCCTTTATCCGAGGCGATTACTCATCAACTTGGAGAAAAGTATGAAAAAGAAATTGACGAGGTGAAGAAAAAAGCCGAAGCAAGAGAACAGTATTTGATCGATCTTAGTAAAAAGCGAATTGAAGAGGAAAAAGAAAAATCAAGGAAAGAAGCAGAAGAGGATTTAAGAAAAAAGATAACAGAGGAGATGGAGTTTAAACTGAAAAATTCACAAAATGAATCCGAAGAACTAAAAAAGAGTAATAAAGCAATGCAAGATCAGCTTCTGGAATTTAGTAAAACTATAAGACAACTTCAGAATCAAACACGTGAAAAAGAGATTGAAATGGCAAAAAAGTTAACTGAAGAGAGACGGCATATTGAAGAGTTAGTCTTAAAACGTACTCAAGAAGAGCACCGTTTGAAAGATTTAGAAAAAGAAAAAGTAATCGCAGATTTAAAAAAATCTCTTGAGGATGCAAAGCGTAAAGCCGAGCAAGGTTCTCAACAGATGCAAGGAGAGATACTTGAACTTGAGGTTGAGGACATGCTCAAAAAAGAGTTTCCGCAAGATATGATTGATCCTATCGCCAAGGGCGTAACCGGCGCTGATATCAGTCAGACAGTCAAAAATTTACATGGTAAAAAAGCCGGTACTATCATCTGGGAGATGAAAAGAACCAAAGCATGGAGTCAACAGTGGATAGAAAAACTCAAAAGTGACCAGCGAACAGTTCATGCCGAAATTGCAGTAATTATTTCCGAGGTTATCCCGGGTAAGGTAAATAAATTCGGTCAACTCGATGGTGTCTGGGTGTGTGATTTTGAGAGTTATTTAGGATTGGCTTATGCTCTCAGATCACAACTTCTTGAGCTTGCTACACTTCGTAATATGCAGGAAGGCAAACAAGGTAAAATGGAAATGCTCTATAAATATATGACCAGCGTTGAGTTTAAACACAGAGTCGAGGCTATAATCGAGGCCTTTACAAACATGCAGCAAGAAGTAGAAAAAGAACGGCGCTGGTTTACCCAAAAGTGGGCTCGTGAAGAGAAGAATTTGCGCAGTGCAATCGATAACACTATTGGAATGAGTGGTGATTTGCAAAGTGTAATTGGGAAATCTCTCACGGAAAAGAAGGGCGTGGAAGCGCTTCCTGATGGAAAAGATGAAGATAATAAAAACCAAACCCTTTTTTAAATATATGAAAGAAACAAAAGATATTGACCGACTCCATTCAATCACGCGTTTCGTAATTTTTTTACCACTTATTCTTGTCATTGTTTTCTTATACATCAACTCGCGCTCACGCAAAGAAAACTTTGGCGCCATTTCACCCATGCCGAGCCTGACTCAGTCGCCGGCAAATAATATTCTAGATACGAAAGACGTTTTAACATCTGAAAAATCAAGTCAGACACTTGATCTTAACGGGCCAAGCGTGTGCACTTACAAAGATGAAAAAGCGAGTACCACCGCCTACATTAAAAACAAAAATATTTATGCAAAACAAGTAACTTCAGAAAGGTCAACCGAATTTTTACTGAAAGGCGACTGCGTTTATATCTGGGAAAAAGATGCAGCAAATGGCCAGAAAATATGTGGAGTTTCGCAATATTTGGATTTATTTTCCATGTTATCTTCAACTCCGTTTTTTGATATTAAAACTATAATCCCTGCTTTGCTTGGCAGTAAAACCGGAGTAGAGGTGCCGGAAAAATTGCCGGATCTTGATAAAGTTTGTAAAAAAGGGGAAGTGGATGAAAAGTTATTTGAGCTACCTACAAATATTCAATTCAAATTAACAGAGAAATAAATTTTTCGCTCGTAACCGAAAATTTAACTCGGTTCCAAGCAAAGATGTAATCGTTATCCATATAGTCGTAAGTGGCAGGTTGCATGGAAACTCGTAAATTTTGATTACCTCGCTCAGATTGTTAAATAATTTTTCTCCAAAAAAAATGCCTGGCTACGACCTACTTTCCCCGTTCTCCGATTTGGAGCGAGTATCATCGGCGCTAACTCGTTTCAAGACCCTGTTCGGTATGAGAAGGGTTGGTTCCAAGTCGCTTCAATAACCAGACGATTGCAATTATATCGCAGCCGTGTTTTTGTTGCAACATGTATTTTGTTATAATGGTTCCTGATGGAACCACAGCTTAAAAGCTCAACGAATCTTTCTCATTCATTTTTGGTTAAGCCCAAAGTACGCTTTGAGACTCAGCATAAATCCGAGGAAGTTATCTTAGTAGTTCGCAAACATCCATTAACCCAGCTTTCCTGGATTTTAAACTCAATTTTTCTCATCGTCATTTCACTTTTTTTGACTTTTTTCCTTTTTCCGTTGTTTTTTCCAGAAAAATATGTATTTGTTTTTTTCCTTTTTGCCGTATTTTTTACTTTTAGTTATATCTGGATTAATTTTTTACTCTGGTTTTTTACGGTTGGCATAGTCACCAATCAGCGCATTATCGATCTTGATTTCTATAATGTTCTTTATAAAGAGTTTTCAGCAACGACTATTGAAGAGGTAAGCGAACTTACGACCAACATTGGCGGATTTTTTGGCTCACTTTTTCACTTTGGAGATGTATTTATAAAAACACAAGGGTTCCAACAGAATATTGAGTTTGACGATGTGCCACAACCATCTGAGATCGTACGAATCATCAACCAACTCATGAAAAATAGATGAGTTTAAGTAAACCTATGGAAAATATTTTAAATTTATTTACTTCCGACTCAAATACAATTCTTATTCTTTTTTTTAAGGCTTTCGCAGTCTTGTTTTCGGCTATGTATTTATTGTATGCTATATTATTGACGCGCCAGACGCAGATCATGAATCGTACAATTACGACCGGATCCGCGGGAGTGTTGCTGGCATTATCGGCAGTGCAGATAATTTTTGCACTGATTTTGATATTTGTTTCAATTGTATTAATCTAAAAAAAAGTCTGAAGTATTTATTATGATCCCGCAAGCTGTAGGATATGTCGGCAAACAGTATGAAAATGGGTTTGTAGGTTATTTAGCCCAAGATAATTTTTTTGTTGTTTTATCTATTGAAGAGGGGACAACTCAAGATGACGGACAAAAACTTCTTGACGATTTGAAACAAGCTTTGCTTGCAGCAACAATCACCAATCTTTCAGAGTTCGAATCACAACTTAGTGCAATCGTCGTTAAGTTAAATTTTCCCGCGCACTTTAATCTAGCTTCGGGATATTTAAATAACAATGTTTTATATATAAAAACTGTTGGAAAAGGACAGATATATTACCGCCGTGGACACGAATTCGATCTTCTCATGGATGGTGACAAAAGTGCCTCTGGGTATATACAGGAGTATGACTGTGCAATCTTTACAACTCTGAATTCAAGAGAGCAGGTAGGCGCTGTAAGCGACCTAAAGGCATTTATTGATATGAGTCCACCACAGGATATTGTTGAAAAGCTTAAAAACGAAAAATATGAGGAACACGAAGCAGGCTTTATCGCGTTGTGTGTTGAATTTTCATCTCAAGCTGCGACAGTAACACCATCACCTTCACCAGAGCCGACACCTGCGGTTGCAACAACAACACCGGCTGTTTCAGAATCTCAAACATCACTGAGTCCTCAAACTGCGCCAGTGTCGCCCGTCTCATCAGCACAGCCACCTGTTCAGCCGCATGAAAAAAGTTATACGCTGCCAACAGTGCAGTTTTTTACATCAAAAAAATTTACGATTATCGCCGTCATCATCATTTTTGCGATACTGGTGTGGAGTGTGATTTTTGGTGTTCAGCGTCGTGAAGAGGCCAAGCGTCAAAAAAGATTTGACGATTCTAAGACTAAAATAGAGGCGTCACTTGAGAAGGCGGCCTCCGAGGCATTTATTAACTTTGATCAGTCGACGATATATATCGATGAGGCTAAAAACGAAGTTGCAAGTCTAAAACAACAGCTCGGTAAAGATCGGGAAAAAGAGATTGCCGAGCTTGAAAAGCGAATAAACGAGGCTGAAAACGTCATTGTCAAACGCGAGGAGAAAGCATCTGAGGAGTTTTATGACCTTGCCCTAGAAGACAAGGATGCGCAGGGTTCAACAGTATATTTGGATGGTGACCAGCTAGCCATTCTTGATAATAAAAACAGCACTGTGTATGTCCTTTCTCTTGATAAAAAATCACTAACAAGCTATGTTTCATCAGACGTGAAAGACGGCTTGCTCGTTTCGCTTTATGATAATCAGGTATTTTTCTTCTCAAAAAGTCGCGGAATCTATAAATTTGAATCCGAAAGCAAGGCGAAACAGGTGATCAAACCCGATTCACGGTGGGGTAATATTGTCGATATGGAAGTCTACAACGGCAATATTTATCTACTGGATAGTGGCCGCGATGAGGTATATAAGTATCTTGTTGCCGAGTCTGGCTATTCCGATAAATCCTCTTATTTTCAGGAAGGACAATCGGTTGATCTCGAAAACGCCGTAGATATGAGTATTGATTCGGCAATTTATGTAGCTTTGAAAAACGAAGTCATCAAGTATCTTACCGGAGCCAAGGATGAGTTTATAACATCATACCCCGAGCGAACTCCCGATATCGCAGGAATATATACGAACGGGGACATAGAACAGGCGTTTGTTTGGGATAAAGGCGCTGGTAATTTGTACGTTTTGGAAAAAGACGGAAAGTACAATCGTCAGATTGGTTCAAGTATAGTAAGACGTGCAAAAAATGTAGTTGTTTATAAAGACAAAGCCCTGGTGTTTGACGGAGTCAAACTGTACTCAATCTCACTTGACTGATATAATGGAGAATTACTTCTATGAAAAGGGATACTGATTATCCATTAATTAATAAAATTGTAGATCGCAATGAGCGTGGTCTTTACGAGTTATTTCAAAAATACCACTCTCCGGTATACAACTTCGTTTACAAACAACTTAAAGACAGAGCAGTAGCCGATGAATTGACACAAGATATTTTTGTAAACATTATTGAGAGTTTGCGTGACTTTCGGTTTCAATGTTCTTTAAAAACATTCATATTCACGATTGCGAGAAACAAAATCATCGATCACATGCGAAAGAAAAAAATTAAACGTATCTTATTTTCTGCGCTGCCTCATTTCGTGGTTGAAGGCCTATCTTCGGTGATGATGGATGACGAACTTGAAAAAAAACAGCTACAACAGAATATTGAGCATACTTTTCATAAGCTTCCGCGTGATTACCAGCTCATATTACGACTCAAATATATTGAGAACAGATCGGTGCGCTATATTGCCGGTCGTTTAGTGCGCACTTTTAAGTCAACCGAAAGTTTATTATTTAGAGCAAGGAACGCATTTAAACAGATTTACAAATCTATTGTCTAAAGTATGTATTACTCTGAATTAAAAAATACCTATCGTCGCATATACACGGTCTCGCCCAATGACTTGGGTAACCATACTCTCACTTGGCTTTATAAATTATTGACGAGACCTATAAAAGCATTGCCGTTTTTGTATTTTGTGCCTCTTTCAATAATTGGTTCTTTAGTATTATATTTCCTTCTTGGTCAATTTGCGATAAAGCTTGTCAATTTGCTGCAATATGGTTTTTGAAAGTTTTGCCTCTGGAGTTATTGCCTCGATCTATCTCTTTTTGAGAAGAATTGTACTTCTTGCAGTTTTCCCCTATAAAACCATGCGCCGTATAAGTGAGGAAAACGATTTTTGGCAAATCATATTGATTTTTATCAGTATTGCTTTTTATTTTTTATTAGCAAACAGATTTCGTGAATATGATTATGAGCCCTTTGTATTATTTCTTATGACTTTTTTTCATTATATTGCGACCGTAATCTTTTTTTATTTATTTACCCAGATTACGGCTTACTCTAATGCAAAATTACAACCATTTCTCTTTACGTTTGCCTACGCACTTATACCCACTCTTGTATGGTTTAGCATAAACTCATGGCTCTATGCTTTGTTGCCGCCGCCACACTCAGTTTCAATTTTGGGTAAAGCCTTTAATATCGGATATATCGCTTTTTCATCGGCAATCCTCATGTGGAAAGTCATTCTCATGTATCTTGCAATCAGATTTTCGACAAAACTTAATTTTTTCCAGATTGTTTATGTTGTGATACTTTATCTTGTTGCTGTGGTACCATACTCAATCTTCTTATACTCCTTGAGGTTTTTCCGCATCCCATTTTTATAAAAAATGATTTGAGATTATTTTCCGACTGTATATAACATGAACCTTAAAGACTATTTTGATCATTTTAAAAGAGCAAAAGCACTGGAAAAAAAATTGAGGATAAAGCTTGATAATATAACCCAAAGCATTAAAGATGATGCCTCAGATATACACTGCGAAAATCTCATCGGCGCAATCACGATTCCCCTCGGGGTTGCGGGTCCTCTTAAGGTCATAAGTAGCAGAGGAAATCGCGAATATTATATTCCCTTGGCGACAACTGAAGGTGCGCTTGTCGCCTCAGTAAATCGAGGGTCAAAAGTAATCACAGAAAGCGGCGGCGCCACGGTGCATATCGAAGAAGTCGGCACAACTCGCGGACCTGTATTTAAGGTCACGGGTATAAAACAGGCAGTCTGGTTTAAAGAATGGCTTGATATGCATTTTAAAGATCTAAAAAAAGTAGCCGAGTCAACGTCGACACATTTGAAATTTAAAAAAATTGAGACTCAACTTCTTGGCAGATATGTTTACTTAAGGCTTTATTTCGATACCGATCTTGCCATGGGTATGAATATGGCCACTATTGCGACAGATGCGATAGTAAATTACATAACTATAAAGACAAAAATAGAATGCCTCGCACTTGCCGGAAATTTTGATATCGATAAAAAACCCGCCTGGCTAAACTTCATCTCTGGTCGAGGTAGAAGAGCGTGGGCCGAGGTTGTACTTACAAAAAAAGTTTTGAATTCGATTTTAAAAACCGAGGCAAAAAGACTTCAAGAGGTAATTCAGGCAAAATGTTGGGGCGGGTCGATCATGGCCGGATCGCTCGGATTTAACGCTCATTTTGCCAATATTACGGCTGCTTTTTTTGCGGCAACCGGTCAGGATCTTGCTCATGTTGTCGAGGGAAGTCTTGGCGTGACAAGCTCTGAAGTTATCAACGATCATGAGCTGTATATTTCAGTTTATTTACCCGACATTATGATTGGCATAGTTGGCGGCGGGACAAAGCTAAAAACGCAAAGTGAGGCGCGTTCCATCATGGGAGTAAAAACATCAACAGAGTTTACAGAAGCATTTGTTGCCGCAGTGCTTGCGGGAGAAATTTCTTTATTGGCATCACTAGCAGAAAAGTCATTAGCAGTTGCACATAAACGTTTAGGAAGATGAGATTAAATTCGAAATTCTAAATCCGAAATACGAAATAAATTCAAAATTTAAAATTCTAAACATATTATGTTTCGATATTTAAATTTATGATTTATGATTTGTTTCGAATTTCGACTCGCCTCGCTAAGTCTTTGGCGAAGCGGGTATTCGAATTTAGAAATTTGTAACCATAAAAATGGTTGGTATCGTATCATACGGATTTTATATTCCAAAATACCGCATTAAACTTGATGATATTGCAAGTGCCTGGGATAAATGTGGTGAAAAAGTAGAAAAATCGCTAAAAATTGAAGAAAAGGCAGTTGCCGGAGTTGATGAAGACGTGCTTACCATGGCTTATGAAGCCGCAGCTTTAGCACTTGAAAAGAAACATGAAATAAAAAAGAAAATTGGCGCCGTATTTATGGGCTCGGAAACTTTTCCTTATGCCGTCAAACCTGTGTCCACCTCGCTTGCCTCATGGCTTTCGTTATCAAACAATTATTTAGCCTACGATACGCAGTTTGCCTGCAAAGCAGCAACCGGGGCCATCATATCATCGTACGCCATGGTTAAATCTCAAGATGTTGAGTATGCGCTCGTTGCCGCATCTGATAAAGCCAATGCCCGTCCTCAGGACGCGCTTGAGTATTCGGCCGGATCTGGTGCCAATGCCTGGGTTTTAGGGCGCGAAAAAGTGGCGCTTGAGATTGTGGACTGGAGTTCATATTCTTCAGATACCCCGGATTTTTGGCGTCGTGCAAAATCAAACTACCCGTCACACGCAGGGCGTTTTACCGGTGGTCCCGCATATTTTACCCATATCTCAGAAAGCGCCAAACAACTTCTTAAAAAAACAACGACGGTGCCGTCAGACTTTACTTATGTGGTTTTTCATATGCCAAACGGGAGTTTTCCTTTAAAAATCGCAAAATCGCTAGGATTTACTTATGAACAATTGGCTCTATCTTATGTTGTGCCATATTTAGGTAATTCTTATTCCGCATCGGCTCTGATGGGTTTGGTTTCGGTTCTGGAAAAAATAAAGCCCGGTGAAACAATTTTTTTTGCATCCTATGGCTCGGGCGCCGGATCGGATTCAATAATTTTTAAAGCAACAAAACATATAGACGCCGTAAGACAAAGTTTTAAATCCTCAATAAAACAAAAAAAATATATTAATTACGCGACATATTTGCGTTATATGGGGAGTATTTTGATGTAATTTATGAATGCAATCATAGGCTACTATTCGACAAAATTCGGCGAACTCTGGCAGATGAGCTTGGATGATCTCATAGATGAGGCGGTGAGTCAGGTGCTCAAAAAAACAAAGCTGCAAAAAGAGCAGATTGACGCGATCTTTTTCGGCAACATGCTAGGTGGGGTGGTTGAAGAAAATTTACTGATTGCGGCGCATATTGCAGAAAAGCTTGAAGTGAACATTCCAATATATCCTGTTGAGGCGGCTTGTGCTTCGGGTGGACTGGCATTTCAGATGGCACATGAATATCTGAAAAGTAATAGCAATAAAACCGTTGTCGTACTTGGCGCAGAAAAAATGACCGATGTTTCTGCAGAAAATATCACTAAGGCATTATCTTGTGCGGCATCTTCTGAAGAACAGGCAGTCGGGCTCACATTCCCAGGAGTTTACGGAATGATCGCCAATCTTTATCTGCAAAAATATCATTACAAAGAGGAGCATCTGGCGGCGATATCTGTCAAAAATCATGCCCATGGTGTATTTAACGAAAACGCGCATTTTCGAAAATACGTTACGGTTGACGATGTACTTGAAAGCCCTTATGTGGCTTATCCTCTTAAAGTTCTTGACAGCTCTCCAATTTCAGATGGCGCGGCGGCACTTGTTTTGACAAATCAGAAATCAAAAATCAGTAATCAGAAATCATCGTTTATTCTCTCTTCAGAAGTGGCAACAGACAGTGTCTCGATAGCAAAAAGAGAGAGACTCGATGAACTTAAGGCCACAAAAATTGCAGGAGAAAAAGCATTTAAAACAGCAAATTTGAAACGTCAAGATATTCGTGTGATGGAGGTTCACGACTGTTTTTCGATTGCCGAGATTTTGGCACTTGAAGACTTGGGTTTTTGGAAAAAAGGTGAAGGCGGTGCTCATGCAAAAGCTATGTCAACTGCCTCATCGTCGGGCGGACATCTCATCGTCAACACATCGGGGGGGTTAAAAGCTGCCGGTCATCCGGTTGGCGGTACCGGTATAAAACAGATTGGCGAAGTACATTTACAGCTTACCGGACAAGCAGGCGATCGCCAGGTCAAAGGTGCAAAATACGGCCTTGCTCATAATGTGGGAGGGAGCGGAGGACTAACAGTTGTTTCAATTTTAGGTTCATAAAAAAACATATGAAAAGCCCGGTTACTATTTGGAGAAAACAAAAAAGAGATACACCGATTCTTGGCAGGAAAGGGAAGATTGTCACTTGGACAAAAATTATGGTTGCGCCTCCAAAGTTTCAGGCTTTTACTCCATATGTTGTGGTGCTTGTTGAGCTTGAAAATAAAGAGAAAGTATATGGTCAACTTGTTGATTTTGAAGAAAAAGATATTTATTTTAATAATAAAGTAAAGTCGGTACTTCGCAGGTCAGCAAGCGTGTCTCAAAATGCTCTCATCGAATACGGAGTCAAATTTAAACCTCTTTAAAAAATGAAGATTTCTTACAGCGCGCCGGGAAAAATAATTTTATCTGGAGAACATTCTGTAGTCTACGGCAAGCCGGCTTTGGTGACTGCTGTAAATCTGAGACTAACAGTAACTATAAATGAAGGAAAACCACAAATTAAAGACAAAGAAATACATGAGGCCGTCGTGAAAATTGAAGAGATCGTGCTAAATTACCTTCAAAAACAAACTAAAGTCAAAAAGAAGTCATTTAATTATTATTATAAATCCGATATTCCGATAGGCCGCGGCATGGGCTCATCTGCCGCATTTTGTGTCGCTACGGCGGCCGCTTTACTGCATTTTTATACCGGTCGTGAGTATGACAAGCAGATCATCAATTCGCTGGCATATCAGGGAGAAAAATATTTTCACGGCATGCCCTCAGGCGTCGATGTCAGTGCCTCGTGTTTTGGCGGGCTCATTTTTTATCGAAAAGAGTTTGAGTTTTTAAAAAATATTTCTTCGCTAAACTTTAAAATACCAAAAAGAATACAAGATCAGCTAATTCTTATCGACAGCGGGAGACCGGTCGAGTCAACTGCGCAAATGGTAAAGCAGGTAGGGAAGCGATATAACGATGATCCGAAATTTATAGAAACAGTACTTAATACAATTGAAAAACTTACTAAACGCATGGTTGTCAGCATAGTCAAAGAAGATACAGATTTGTTTCAAGAAACCGTGAAAGAAAATCAAAGCGAGCTTGAAAATTTAGGAATAGTCTCAAAGCAGACAAAAAAATTATTAAAAGATATAGAGCCTTATGGAGTAGGAAAAGTGACCGGCGCTGGAGGGCAGGCCGAAGGCTCGGGACTGATACTGTTTCTTGTAAAAGATAAACCAGGATTGGAAAATTATACAAAAAAAAATAAACTCATACTATTACCTTTTGAACAGGATTTTGAAGGGTCCCGAGTAAATTAGAGAGGAAAAATTAATCACAACCACCTACACTACAGCTTCCACTACAGCAACGAGTTGTCTTATCACATGGGGTTCCTTTTGGCATACAAATTTGATTAATACTCGGTAACTTAAACACCCAGTTTCCTTCCTTGTCGCGGATGATAACGCCAAGAATATCGCCGCTTACCAAGCTGAAGATCGTTAGCGCCGCAATGACAAGAACAAATCCGATGACGGCATTGGTCATCTGCATGCGTGCTTTCTCAAGCTTTTCTTCCTCGCCATTTGAGGTTGTCCACGAGAACGCTCCCCACAAAAGATATATTAATGCAGCAATCCCGGTAATGATGATGGTGATGCGGATTCCGGTGATTAAGAGTCGCCCAAGACCGTAAAATGGATTGACAAATGCCTCAGAGCCGGGTGGCGGTGTCACTACCCCAAAAAGATCTGTCATTGATGGGGCTGTAGCTAAAAAATATTCTATCATATTGGAAAATCAACTCCTAATATAAACTCAAGTAATTTTATAAAAAGATATGCAGAAATTACTACCACTATTCCAATAACGGCAAACATGGCGGCGCCCTGTGCTTTGGCCACTTCTTCCGCATTGCCTCTGGCGTTTACTATCCGCCAGGCGACCATGATCATCATACCTAAAAATACGAGAACCGCGCCAATCACAAGAACCGGAGCGACAATACTGACTAATATTCCAATATTGGCAAACCTGCTTGAAGGAAAGGTATGGATATTAACAATTTGAGTAGGGGTAGCTGTTGCAGCAAGAAAGTCGAACATATACTTAGCTTGAGTGTATAATAAAGACCAACTATTTGCAATGTAATTATGAAATACGATATTACTCATGTAGCAATTATTCCCGACGGCAACAGAAGGTGGGCAAAGTCAAAAGGAAAGCCCGCGTTTTTTGGGCATAGACAGGCCGTTGTTATCACTCTTCCGGCACTTTATGACAAAATGCTTGAGCTTAAGATTTCATTTTGTACTTTCTGGGTAATGTCGCCTGAAAATTTCAAAAAAAGAAGTACTTTTGAGATCAATAATCTACTCAAATTATTAAGTGAGTTTATTGACGGCCGCCTTAATGATTTTATTAAAAAGAATATCAAGGTTTTGGCAATTGGAGATATATCTGCGCTTCCATCATCAACACAAAAACAGATTGCTCGAGCTATTGAAAGCACAAAAAACAATACTGGCCTCATCTTTATATTTGCCGTCAACTATGGAGGACGCGATGAAATAATGCGTGCCGTAAAAAAAGGAGGGAAAGATTTTGTTAAATTTTTGGATACTTACGATATCCCAGATCCTGATCTAATCATAAGAACCGGCGGCGAGAAGCGAACTTCAGGTTTTTTGCTCTGGCAGTCGGAGTACACAGAATATATTTTTCTCGACAAACTTTTTCCTGATTTTTCGCCTGAGGATATGGTTGCATGTCTTGAAGAGTACACACAAAGAAAACGTAGATTTGGGAAATAAATACCCTCACATTTAACGCATGTTTGATCTATAATTTTATTTATGTTCTCTCCGCAATATCAGATCACGAATAAAATCCTTACAAACATTGGAAAGATTGAAGCTGTTGAAGAAGTCATCCGCCACGCACCGATTTTACCTCTTTGGGAAAAAGAGTTTCGTGAAGATGCTATAGTGCGCTCCGTTTATCACGGCACTCATATAGAGGGCAATATGATAGGCAAAGACGAAGCCAAAGATGTGCTACGCGGAAAAGACGTCATGGCACGTGCGCGCGATATCCAAGAAATTATAAACTATCGCAAAGTAATTGAGTTTATAGATGAGGAAGCAAGAAAAAAACTTGACAATATTTCCGAAGAGTTGATTTTGAAACTGCATAAGCTAATCGTCGAAAAAATACTCTCAGTAGAGCAGGCCGGAAAATACAGAGTCAAGCAGGTAGTTATTCGTAACTCCCAAACCGGCGCAGTAACATTCAGACCGCCGATCCCGCTTGAAGTGCCGTACCTCATGAAGGAGTTTGTGAGTTGGGTCAATCGTACGACCAGTACGGATCTTCACCCGATTCTTAAGGCGGGCATTGCCCATCATGAGCTCGTGCGCATTCACCCGTTTGTTGACGGCAACGGTCGGCTTGCACGAGTAATTGTGACTTTGATTTTACTTATGGGTGGTTACGATATACGGAGATTTTTTTCGCTTGAGGAGTATTATGATCGTGATGCGATAGCTTATTATGAAAATTTACAAAGGGCAACAAGCGGTGATATGACGGTATGGCTTGAATATTTTACATTCGGAGCTTCTAAAGAGTTTGAACGGGTGAAAGACAAAATACTTCGTCTTTCAAAAGATGCCAGGCTCAAAGAAAAGTTTGGCGGAAGGCAGATTTATCTAACCGAGCGCCAGGCCAAAGTGATTGAGTATATCCAGGAGATCGGATACGTGCAGAATCAAGCTTTCGCATCAATATTCCCTGATTTATCCGAAGACTCGGTACTTCGTGATATCAATGACCTTATTGAAAAAGGACTCATCAAAAAAATCGGCAAAACAAAGGCGGCAAGATATGTGTTGACTGGGTAATAATTACGAATTTTCAATTACGAATTACGAGTTTGTGAATATACATATGTCGTTCAAAGAGCTTTCAGTATTTATTTCAAAAATCGAAAAAACCTCATCAAGGCTTGAGATCACACGGATTCTTGCCGATCTTTTTAAAAAGCTCGCGCCGACTGAGTTTCAGCAAGCCGCGTATTTACTTCAGGGTGCAATCACGCCACGGTACCTTACTATAAACTTCGGTATGGCGGAAAAAATGGTCATCAGAGCGATTGCGGCAGCACTGCAGGTAAAGCCGGATGAATTCACGACGCGTTTTAAAAAAGTAGGTGATATTGGCAGCGTAATTGAAGAATATAAAAAAGCTCAGCCGAGTCTTACCGAAAAAACACTGACGGTAAAACAGGTTTTTGATAGGTTAACAGAGATTGCAAAAGTGGGAGGTGAAGGTTCGCAAGACAAGAAAATACAATGGCTGGCAGCACTTGTCAATGATGTAGACTCACTTTCCGGCCGCTATTTAGTTCGGATTCCACTTGGAGTTTTGCGGCTCGGATTTTCCGACATGACCATTCTTGATGCCATGTCCTGGATGATGACAGGCGACAAATCACTTCGCCCAATGCTTCAGAAAGCCTATCATGTAAGGCCGGATCTTGGGTATATCGGTAAAATTCTGAAAGAAAAAGGTCTAAAAGAAGTAGCGAAAATTCAGCCTGTTATTTTTACCCCAATCATCATGATGCGCGCCGAACGCCTATCTTCGGGAGAGGAAATTATTAAACAGATTGGGAAATGCATGGTTGAACCAAAGTTTGATGGATTTCGTCTCCAGGTTCATAAAAAAGGGCGGGAAGTCAAACTGTATACCCGAAGTCTTGAAGAAGCAACATTTATGTATCCGGATATTGTTTCCGGAGTTCAAAAAGAAGTGAAAGCAAATGAAGTAATTTTAGAAGGTGAAGCCATCGGCTACGATGTCAATACGACAAGTTTTCTGCCATTCCAAGAAACTGTTCAGCGTAAACGGAAGTATGGGATTGAAGAAAAAGCAAAAGAGATACCTTTAAAGCTCTTTACATTCGAGCTACTTCTACTTGATGGTGAAAATTATATTTATAAGCCATTTACGCAAAGAAGGAAGAAGTTAAATCAGATTATTTCTCCTGATAATAAAATTGGGAGCGCGACAGTGTTTTTAGCATATGATGAGATTGTCGAAGATCCTAAAAAAATCGAGCTTTTATTTGATGACGCGGTCACCAAAGGACTCGAGGGAATCATCGCAAAGAGGCTCGACGGTACTTATCAACCCGGCGCGCGCGGATGGAACTGGATAAAATTCAAGCGTAGTTATTCCTCAAAAATTGAGGATACGATCGATTGTTTGGTCATGGGGTATGATTACGGAAAAGGGAAAAGGGCGGGATTTGGCATCGGTGCATTTTTAGTCGGTGTTTATGATGAAAAAGCAGACAAGTATCTGACTATCGCCAAAATCGGGACAGGCCTTAAAGATGAGGAATGGCGACAGTTAAAAGTTAAAAGTGAAAAGTTAAAAGTTGCAAAGAAACCCTTGTCATATGATGTTGACAAGCTCATGGAATGCGATGTCTGGATTTCCCCAAAAATAGTTGTTGAAATTAAGGCCGATGAGATAACCCGTTCGCCGGTGCATACCGCAGGAAGAAAGTTAAAAGCCTCAAAGTCGGGTTCAGCTTATGAAGTCGATGTCGCGGGTTATGCATTGCGATTTCCACGCTTGGTACGTTTTCGCGAAGATAAAACACAAGAGGAAGCAACGACTCTCAAAGAACTACACAAGATGTTTAAGTCGCAAAGACAATAATCTTGAAGAGCGAAATTTTTTTAGTATTTACGAAAAATTCGATGATCAAGCGTCATTCGAATGAGCCGAATAAGATATTCAATAAAAAATGACCAAGGAGTTTTATACAATCTTCTTGCAGATGTTGGTATAGCGAGCGTTTTATCGATAAAAATTTTTCCTCCCAGTCTTGTTATATGTATGCTAATATCAATGTCTTCATGCACTCGTTTGTCGTCTAAACAGATATCTTTTTTTACCTTATCCCAAATTGCTTTGGTTATAGCCATGTTGGGGCCAAAAAGAACCGGCGTTCCTAGCATTAGATTTACCAGAAATGAATAAAGATTAGAGTAAAATGTTGATTGTGAGTGTGTTTCAGAATAATAAATCGGGCCAGTCAGCCCATCAATTTTGTATTTTTTAAAGTCATTCTTTATCTTTTTTATCCAGTCTGTCGGTAAAACAGTGTCTGCATCGGCGCGAGCGATTATTTCGTATCTAGCCTCATCAAAGCCTTTATTTCTTGCGTGAGTTATGCCTTGTTTGGATTCATGCACCATACGCACAGGAAATCGTTTCACTATTTGAATAGTCTCATCAGATGAGTTATTGTCAACAACAATGATTTCATCTGCCGATTCTTCTTGGTCAAGAAGACTCTGTATCAATTTAGCGATATTTTTTTCTTCGTTAAATGCGGGTATCACCACAGAGACATTCATATAAATATTGTATCAAGGATAGTAGCTGGTAGTAAGTAGTGAAGGAAAATAACGGTTTTTGATAATTATTTATTTTTATCCACAGATTGTGTATATATTTTTCTAGACCGACACAAAAGTCTATTCCACGGTATTTTTATTATAGGGTTTCTTGTAGTATAATTGTAATTTATTATAGGACTTGACGGATGGACTGCATGTTGGTTAACATGGAAGAGTATGAAACTAACTTATATACCATTAAAGGAGTTGCAATTAAGGAAAATAAGAGATGAAAAAGAGTTAAGAGACTTGCGAAGATTTGTAAGAAATCAATTTTCAATCCTTACTCGCAAAAACATATCTATACCAATACGACTATATAATCTATAAAAAAATAAAAAAAAAATAAAGAGCATCACTACCGCTCGTATAAAGGGGACGACGTGTAGTAATGCTCTTTTTTTGTTCGTTCCGATGTACATCGGAACGAACGCGATATTCACGATAACATAAATAAAATATCTTGTCAATATCCCTCTTTAGTATACCTTATATAGAGCCCCAAACCCATTAGAAGACTCAAAAATTTTTGTGCCAATTTCCATAAACTTTTTTTCATTCATATTTTTATATTTCTCCTTCTCCATCTTGGAAATTACGACATAAGATACGTGATATTTTTTTAACAACGACTTTGTTAATGTTAAATCGTCAGATTCATAAATCGAAACAATATCAGGTATGCGGTTGCCAACGACGTCGGCAGAACCTCGCCACAGCCATTCATGCACCCACCACCCCGCAACTGTGGGATTTCCTGTGTATGCCGAAATTCTATTAAAATCAGTATACGAATCGCCCTGTGCTTCAAGTATGATCGGTTGATTTGGGATATTGTTATTTATATAGTCTATGATTTCCTTGTCTTGTGGAAGCTCATTTTGCAACCATGAGGCGCCATCAAGATTATTATCTTTTAAAAGCTCGCCAATCGATTCATATTTTTCAAAAGGATAATATGAGGGGAAAGCGAGAAAAGGATAGATAAATACGAGTACGAAAAACGGAAAAAATATCGCAAGTAAAATCGCTTTATTTATTCTCTTCTGCCCAGTGCTTATGAGGTATATCACAACTGACACCGCAATTCCCATCATCATAAATGCTTGATAACCAAGCTTAAACATCGTGTTTGCCCGAAAGTGTGCAGGGTAAATATCTTTTATGTAAAAAAATTCCGGAATGATAATTAGGAAAGTACCAAAAGCAAATAAAATTAGGACAAATCTATCGATAAAGTTAAGCTGTAGTTTTTTGGTCTCACGCCATTTTATAAAAAGATGTACAAGGTAAAGAATTGCAGTGATAAAAAAGAAGCCCCATAAGACCCCGATCATCCAAATTTCCGAGCGCTGGCAGTTTCCCTTTTCGAATAGAAACGGCCCCAAACGTTTCATATCCACTAAAAAATCGGGACTACAGTTGACGCCGATTCCTGTCACAAATGGCGAAAAAAATGAGGAAAACGGTAGGGAAAAGATTACGAAAGATGCAACAACTATGAACCCCTGGATCGCAAATGAAAGAGAAAATGAATAAACCAAAAAAAATATAAGAAATGTCAGCAGTAGATAAATGGGCCCGTCAAAAGCATTGGTCATATAATGAACAGCGATGAGAAATCCAAGACCGATTGCGATCAGAACTTCGTTGTAGTTTAAGCTCGCAGTAGGTTTGAAACGAGATACGAACCAGCTCCAAATCCTTCTAAAAGGTGATTGTTTTTTTTCTGAAATTGAAACAAATTTTTGTGTTAAAAACACAAAAAGCGCGGCCAGTGTAAGTAGCACAAATGGAATATCAAAAACATGGCCGTGAAGATCGGAGACCACATAAGAGTATGAAGGAAACTCATGTATGGTGAAGGGGATGAAGCGCGTTGCATTGGGGTACCAATAGCCTGAGTTTGAGATCAAGGCGTCAAGCAAGCTTCCATCATTCACCTTCATAGCAGAAATTATCTGTCCAAAATTTTGGAATATGCCCCAGAATGGTTTAGGATTTTCGTTCGGATAGCCTGTTGTAAAAATATAAATCGTATGCAAATTCCCGGCAAGATTTACAAGAAAACTTCCGATTACACCAGTTAGCACGATCAGAATACGATTTACCGGAAGTTTGTGAATCACGGTTTGTACAGTGTAGGCGATGTTTGCGGTAAGTGAAAAGGCAAGAGTAATGCCCTGACCAAATATTGTGGCGAGAATCAGGTTATAGCCTATTGACGGCAATATTCCCGTGAGTTTGGTAAGCATCGAGCCCGAAAGATGCCCAAAATAGTAGTAGTTTATTGAGTAGCCATTTGGATTAGTAAAATCTGCGGAGAGCCACATATCAAGTGGCGGAAAATATCGCGATCTGTCAATCGACTGCATAAACCCAAAATCCATAAACTTTTCAAGACCTCGGAGGCTAGGTTCGTGGCTGCGTATTAAAGCAAGCGTGATAAAAGCGGTAAGAAAAAGCAGTTCTTCAAAAACTATGATGAGAATTTTCCTGCGCGAAATTTGGCGTAAAGATGCAAGCTCGCGTCGAAAGTAGGAATAAAAAAGAAACACACAGGCAATAAGAAGAAAGACTATGCTTTCTTGAGAAAAAGGAATCACTCGAATTATCCCTAAAATAAACAAGACGTAACTTAAGACGATAATCCCGATTGTTTTTGCAAAAGGATATCCAAGGTCAAAGAACCGTCCAAATATTCGAATCGCAAGTGGAAAAAAAACTATGCCTATGGCAAGAAGATAAAAGTACCAAGTCAAAGTTGTGCTGATCCACGACATATCCTCTCAAGATACTACGCTTGTATTGCAATTTCAAGCTAATTTTGATATAAATCGATCCATACATGGATCCGAAATTTCGCCCCGTAAAATACGAAGTCGCGCTTTATGAGATGTGGGAAAAAAAGGGTTTTTTTTCGCCAAAAAAGGGCAAACCATACACCATACTTATGCCGCCACCAAACGCCAATGCATCGCTTCATGCCGGACACGGAATGTATACGGTTGATGACATAATGATCCGTTATAAACGATTACAAGGTTTTGCCTCGGTGTGGCTTCCGGGACTGGATCACGCCGGCATCGAGACGCAGTTTGTTTACGAAAAACAGCTGGCAAAACAGGGAAAATCGAGGATGGATTTTGACAGAAAAACTCTATATGAAGATATATATAAATTCGTTGAGGAAAACTCCGGTCTTATATACAAACAGTTTAGGCGACTTGGTTTTTTGGCTGATTGGGGAAGGTCAGTTTACACTCTTGATAAACATGTAATACATAGAGTATTTGAGACTTTTAAGAAGATGTTTGAAGATAAATTGGTCTATCGAGGCAATTATCTTGTTAATTACTGCACGCATTGCGGTACAACTTTGGCCGAGCTAGAGATACAGCATATAGAAAGGACAGATCCTTTGTATTATGTCAAATATCCGTTTGCTGATGATAAGAAAAAAAATATTTCCGTTGCTACGGTACGACCCGAAACAATCTTTGTAGATACACACCTTGCGGTAAATCCAAAAGACAAAAGAAGAAATAAACTCATCGGTGAAAAAGTCTTAAATCCGCTTACTAATCATGAAATGGAAATCATTAGTGACGAGTTTGTCGACCCAAAGTTTGGTACCGGTATAGTCAAACTCACTCCGGCGCATGATCCAAATGACTTTGAAGTCGCAAAAAAAAGAGGCCTGCCAATAATTCAGGCCATTGATTGGACCGGACGCATCATGGAAAATGGTGGTAAGTATGCCGGACTTAAGGTGAAGCGAGCGCGCGAGCAGGTGGTTGCCGATCTTAAGGAAAAGGGTTTAATCGAAAAAATTGATACCAATTATTTACATTCCGTAGCTGTCTGTTATAAATGCAGACGAGATTTAGAACCTCTTGTAATTCCAAACTGGTTTATCAAGGTTGAGGATTTAAAGAAACCCGTGATTGATGTGGTCAAGAAAGAAAAAGTCAAGTTTTATCCGAAAAAATACAAAAAACAGATGCTTGATTGGCTTGACGTCATGCACGACTGGCCGATAAGCCGCCAAAATGTGTGGGGAATACGTATTCCTGTATGGTACAAGGTTGATCGTTCATCGACAAATATTTGGGTTTGGTGGATCGATAAAAATAAAAAATTACAGCAAGGTCCGGTTGGTGAGTTTTTGAAAAATAGAATATCGCTTAGTGAAATTGAAGAAGGGCTCCAGAAAGTTAATGCCGGGGCAGGATCTGATGAATCCGAATATATCGTCTCACTTGAAAAACCGAAAGGCGATTACCTTCCGGAAACGGATACTTTTGACACGTGGTTTTCTTCAGGTCAATGGCCGCTTGTCACTCTCAAAGACGATGAGTTTAAAACACATTTTCCAACGGATATGATGGGCACACTTGCCGATATCTTGAAGTTTTGGATTTCGCGTATGATAATGTTTTCGCTGTATATAAGAGGTGAAATTCCATATAAAAATGTGTATTTATGGTCGATGGTCGCCGATGCCAAAGGCGTCAAAATGAGCAAAAGTAAAGGCAATGTAGTAAATCCGATCGATTTAGTAGATAAATATGGCGCTGATGCATTTCGCGCTTCATTGATTTTTGGCACAACTCAAGGGGGCAAAGTAAATCTCGGCGAGGACAAAATCATCGGCATGCGAAATTACGCAAACAAAATCTGGAATATCGGACGATTCATAGTAATGAGTAGAATTACGAATTACGAATTACGAATTAATAATTCTTCTCGTGTCATTCTGAGCGGAGCGAAGAATCCAGTTAATGTTCATCGGGATCCTTCGGTTTCACCTCAGGATGACAGCAAGAAAATATTAAAAAAGTTGCTTAAAGAATACGAAACTCTTGAAAAAAAATACCACCGTTATTTTGACAGATTTCAATTCGGGAAAGCGTTTGACGAGACGTATGAGTTTTTGTGGCATCGCTACGCTGATTATTATATTGAGCAGTTGAAAGAAGAGATGCGTGGTGGTAACATGGAAGTCTTGGTAGCTTTGGAAAAAGTCTACTCTCAAACGCTAAGGCTGGTGCATCCGTTTATGCCGTTTGTGACTGAGGCAGTGTGGCAGCAGATTCATGGAAAAACAAACTCAATTTTAGAATCGCATTATTAATATTAATTTAATTCATTTATGAAACGTACATATCAACCGAAAAAAAAGAAAAGAAGACGAGTCCATGGGTTTTTAAAACGCATGAGTACAAAAAAAGGCCGCGACGTCATCAAGCGTCGTCGAGCAGCCGGACGGAAAAAAGTCTCGGTATAAGCTTTATAATTTTAAAATCTAATTAAGTGGGCAATATTTTTAATCTCATCATAATGCAGCCGATCTTAAATGCGCTTGTGGCATTTATTAAGATATTTGAATTTGTTGGTTTACCGTTTGCATTTGGATTTTCGATTGTGGCGATCACTGTTGTGGTAAGATTTATTCTTCATCCTTTTTTCAAGCAGCAGATGCACACAACCCGCAAAATGCAGGAACTCAAGCCGCATCTTGACAAGCTTTCAAAAAAACACAAAAACGACGCCAAAAGGTTACAACAGGAACAGATGCGTATGTATAAGGAAGCAGGCATAAACCCGGCAACCGGCTGCCTTTTTGCTATTATTCAAATTCCTTTGTTTATCGGCCTCTATCAAACTCTTCAGCTTTTTTTGAAACACGACGAAGGCGGTAAAATCGTAAAACAAATAAATCAGAATTTATATTATCCATTTTTAAAGATCCAAAATATTGACCCCAACTTTTTTGGATTTAATTTGGCTTCCTCGCCTGCTCAAAATGGAATATGGTACTACTATCTTGTGCCGGTGATCACAGGAGCGCTGCAGTACCTGCAAACTCGCTACACAATGCCGGAGCCTCCTAAGGTCACAAAAGAAAAGGAAGAAAAACCGGTTACAGAAAAAGGTGTCGAGGTTAAAAAAGAAACAAGTACAGGCGATGAGTTTCAGAAAGCAATGAGTACTCAGATGAAATATTTTTTCCCGGTGATGATCGGATATTTTTCATACACCCTGCCTTTGGGCTTGTCGCTATACTGGAATGTGTTTTCGATTTTTAGTATCATTCAACATATTCATATCAACAAGAAATCAAAAGGTGATGGACTGACGGTAAAATTAGCTTAAAATTTTAATAATTAAATATTTTTAATCTTATGGCAACTGCAGATACGATCAAACAAAATACTTTAGAAATCATCTCTAAGATGGTTGATGCCCCGGAAGTCACGGTCACAGAGGAAGACGGCATGTTTCATGTCCAAATTAAAACAGAGTCCGAGGCGCCAACCGTGATCGGGAGACATGGTGAGACGATCCGAGCCTTACAAAAAATACTTGAGGTAATCTGTTTTAAGCAGCTTGGTGAAAAAGCGGCAATTCTAATCAATGTAAATGATTACCGTGAAAAACAAAAAGAAAGACTTGAGTATATTGCCTCAGAAGCTTCAAAGAAAGTAGAAGAGCGCAAATCACCGATGTATCTTCGCGGGTTTTCATCATATGAAAGGCGAGTGATGCATGAATATGTGGCTGCTAATTTTCCTGAATTATCAAGTTACTCTGTCGGCGAAGGACGCGATCGACGTCTTATAGTTGATCTGAAGTCAAATGCTCCATCTCAAGAGCAAGTAACAGAAAATCAGGAAGAGCAACAGGAAGTTACTGAAAATCCACAAGAATCTTAATGCAGTCCTTTTCGCTCGTAACCAAAATTTGTTTATAAAGTCTTTATTCCAGATTCCGTCCTCGCTTTCCTCCCGCCAGTGCTCATTCGACAAAGATGTCTTCTTGCGCGCTGTCGGGATCCCTCCAGCTCGGCCACCTGCTCCTCTGCTTGTTTAATAAAGTATTTATTATTAATGTTGAACGACGTTTTGCGTTACACGTTACACGCTTCGCATATGTTATCATGAAATAATGTCGCGTATATTTTCTGTGCTTCTAATTTTATTTTTACCCGTAATTTTGATCTTCGATCTGATGTTATTTTTAAACACAAAAGTCACTTGTTTGAGTTGTGAGTTTGCAGATTATTTTCGCAATACTTCGCTTTCGGCTGCAGTCATAATGCAGGCGTATTCAGCAGTTCGTGGGAAACCCGCCTAAGTCGGCGGGTAAATCGGTATCAATTGAATTTAGGTTATTTTGACAATATAAATCACATTAAAAAAAAGAGTAAAAAAGGCTCAAAAATGGTATAATTTACACTATATGGCACAGCAACCCGGAGCCCCCGAACAAGAGGCTCAAGCTACACCAACACCGGAGCAGCAGCAACAAATGGAAGCTGTGTTACGACAGATGGCTGGCCAGGGGCAACGACGTGGAAGACAACAAGAAAGTCCACAGGTGATGAGGGGTGATCCTAAAATCGAAGGCCAACAACAAGTAGAGCAGGTTGAACAACAGATACTTCGTACCGACTATAATGGCCGTCGAAAAGATCAGCTTGACCGAGAACAAACTGCCGAGTTTAAAGGTAAAATGCAACGTGAGTTTACACCAACAATAAAAAACAGAATCGAGGTTCAGACTGAGGCTGCCAAAAAAGTAAGAAAACATCTCGAAGTGAATGAGGGCAGGTTCGACGATACCAAGCTTGATGCGGCCGATGTTAGAAACGCCGCACATAATGTCACCATTGCCGTCTCTATGCTCTCCAAAGCCATGGAACGAGGCTATATCACCCCTCCTACACATGAGCCCACTAAGTTGGTCTTAGAGAGTTTAGCTCGCAAGATTAATAGATATGCTACTGAGGAATATTCAAGTTATCTGCAGCCGCTACTGAACGGGATTTTAAATGAGACGGATTATATTCGGTTTTCCGAAGGTGATGAACTTACCACAAAGTTTGAGCGCGATTTAAGAGATATTTTATCTTCGCGGGACGATGATGCAGTTAAGGATATTCTAGATGATGTATTTACCGAGGTCATAAATCAAGACAAAATACCTGGTATCAACCTTGATAGATATCGCACCAAGATCGCAAGAGCCAAGCAGGAAAAGAAAGCTGATGTTGACGTATTAAGACAACAAGCTATCAAAGAGGAGCGCGAATTGCATCGACGTATGAGAGGGGGGGAGAAAGGTTATAACTTTGATTTATATATTGAAGAATATCTTGACAAAGAGAAAGATGTTATTAAAGAAGCTCCGGATGCATTGGAACTTTTCCGTAGCCTCGAATCGGCCGATAAATTTTTTGAGTTTTATAAGAAATTATTTTTCCAAAATCTTGATAAAGTACGAGACACAACCACGCATCCACCACTTTCTGAGTTGAAGCTATTAAGAGAAGGAAAATCACAGATAGAACGGGCTGCCAAAGATACGACTGAGTATATGCATAAGCTCATGATCTACACGACACATCTCATTTTTACGCCTGTTCTTGAAGGCGATCCAAATGTAAGTTGGCAGGAGTCGGTGCAGAGAGCATCAGAGGCTTTTGCAAATCCGGAAAATCTATTCCGTCATTACAACAAAAAGTTTGCCTTTATGATCGGCCAGTCGCCTACTTTACCCGGGGAGCTTGAAAGACAAGGTATTCCGTTTTTCAACTTCGGTCAGGAAGAAAAAAATGTTTATATGCCTCAAGACGGCGGTATAGGCAAGATAGTAAGGAAAAGAGTCACAACTTCGGAACTTAAAAAGATGGAAAGTTTTAAAGAGTTTGTGGAGCGTATGCATATTGCGCTTGAAACTGAGCGTGATTTACTCGAGGCCGGCATCAATTACAATTTTTTACTTCTTACAGGCACAACTCAGGAAAAAAGAAGCTTTTTTGATCAGGCAGCACAATATGCTAAGAGCACACTTCAATCACATCACATAGATGAGCTTTATCATCTACCTTACCACGAGCTTATTCATGCCGCTAAAATACAGCTCAGCAGTTATTTTAAAAAAAGATTGGCTTTAAACGACTGGATCAAAGATCCAAGTATTTTCCATCAGGCCTTTGACCATAACAATAAAATTCAGCGGGATGCGCTTCTTGACCTCATAAAAAATTTTGCCGCACCTGGCACGCCAGAATGGGCGATACGCCGTGCCTTTTTCCATGCCCGCATGCATCTGTCACTCTTCAGCCAGGAGTTTCATGCTTATGCAGGCTATGGTCACCCGAATCTGACCCGTGACTTTAAACCCAGCTATACTGACCCGGCTCTAAAAAATATGGAGACATACAACACCTGGTATAACGGTCAACAGTGGCAGGTACCCGATACATTCGTCCAAAATATGGCATTCCTAGCGCAGCCAGGACGAGCTAAACGTTATGACAAATGGATGCACGAGGACCATGTTGCCGAAGGACGAAATATTTTTCAATGGAAGCACGATCTTGGAGACATGGCCCTTGCCGAAAGAGAGTACTTTAAAAAAGGTATAGATCCAAACATATTTGAGTTCAATCCATTAAAAATCGGAGGAGTTGAACAGCAGGGTGGATACAGATTGAAGTATCCTTCAATGTCATGGGTATTTGACAAACTCGATCACACAGGCAGACATAATGAACACCTGAAGATGAAAGACGATCCGACCCTTCTTACCGATGTATGGAAACGGCTTGAAAATCTGGGTGTAGATATTCTTAAACACAACTTTCGCAATCACTGGATGTTGGGATACGAAGGCAAAGGGGGAATAAAAGAACATTTAAAACAGAAGGCCGACGGCACGACCGATTATGACGGGCACTGGGAGGATTTTTCTAAATTTTTATTCAAGCGTTATTTTGATAAAGACGCAATTATAAATAGAAGAGCTTTCAATATCTCTTTTTTTGATGATAATTTAGAAGAAAAAAAAATTGATTTTTCTACGATAACCAGTGAAGAACAGTTTTGGAACGAAGTGGTAAAACCCATTCTTCATAGAAAGGCAGTTGCTGGTGAAGGTGAGACGGCAGAAGATGCTGGAGCTAGAAATAATCGAGAACGTGCAGAGGTGCTGCAAAAGATTGTGGACCATGCCCTTACGGTGATGACCTTCGAAAGACTCCCGATGGATTTTGTTTTTATGGAAAACCCATCAAGGTCGCAGAACGGTATGACTCTTATAAGAGTATTGAAAAACGAATTTATCAAGACCAGCCCGGAGGTGAATGAAGAGAAAAATAATGAAGAAGTTGCGGCTTTCGAGCATGCTATAGATGATATTTTATTTGTTCAGGAGCGGGCCCGCGACGAATCAATAAGACAAATGAACAGTTTTGTCAAAGAACAAAATGATAAGTTAGGTGAAGGCGGAATGCAAAAGAGACAGACAAATATTTTTGCTTACGACATGTCAACGCTTCAACGCGAGCTATATAGCGATGTGCGACTTATTGAAGGATCGGATGGTAGGAAGGATGATAGTGTCAAAGGCTATCGCATCACCGAGAAGGTTGTTCGTTACTTCTTAAACGAAAAATACACGCGTCAATATATGCGCGATAATAATATTGATGATCCAAATAATATACCACAGGATGCCAAAGATGAAATGCAGCGCGATATAGATCAAGCGGTTAATTTATTTAATAGCGTTCAGGCAAAAATTACGGAAAAGCCTGAAGAGAACATGCTTCTACAAAAGAAACCTGATCAGGATGAATTAAAATACTATGAAAATTTAGAAAAGCTTTTGGGTGAGGAACGTATCATAAGAGATATGAAACGCCTTAAAATTTCAGATAAAAAAGAATATTTAAAGCATATGCGGACAGAATTTGAGGAAGCGCAAAATGGACTACTGACTCGGGCAATGTGGTCTGGTGACGAGCTGCTTTCAGGCAAGTTGGGAATAGGTCTCAATGATATGGCTTATCCATTCCTTGACTTCTCATCAGTCGGACAAGACATGGTATTCCGCACCATTGATCAGATTAAAGATACCCAGGAAATGGTTTACAACTACATTAGTGGTGGAAAAATGTTGTCAGACTTGAAAAAATATTATAGAAAAGAAGATAAAGAAGCTCTTTTTGAAGATATTTCCGAAATTCGTACTAAGATCAAGATCTGGTTGACCCCAAGCGACTATAACGGCATGGCGATGCGTTTGGTTGAGAATGCCATGAACGTGATGCGTATTAATAGTGATGCCGAGGACAACGCAGTAGAATTGGCTTATATGGCATCACATAAGCTGCGTTCGGCATTTTCGGGTGTGGTAAAAGAAGGTCCGGAGTATCCACTTCGTCGAGAAAACCGGTACGCGTTTATTGATGAGTTTTTGCATTACGCCCAGTTCTCAAAACGCGCAAACCCTGAAGACATGGTTTATGACGTCAAGAAGCCTATGACAAGGGAGGAACTAATAGAAAAACGTGGATGGCTCGGCGGTCAGATAGCAGCTATAGCTGGACAGATGTTTGGCAAAAAAGAAGCAAAATATGTACGTGAGCAATGGAAAGAATTATCAGGTATCGGTTTAAGGTCACGTGAGTTTGCTACAGTAGTTGATCTTGTGACGCACTTTGGGCCAACATTTCTTGCTTTACTTGCTGCAGCTCTAATGATACTACTTATTAAAAAGGGTTCTGAAGAATCAGAACAATAATGCAATGATCATCCTTATAATAAAAAAGGGAAATATTGTAGTATAAATTTTATGAGTAAATTTAAATTAACAATAGGTAATTTTCAAGAAGTATTATCTTCTATTTTTTTATTATAATGATGATATGAGTAAAAGGATTTTTTTGTATTTTTCAATACTATTTATAATTTTATTTCTTACGAATTCATCATCTTCAGTATATGCATCTGATTGCACAGATGAGTTAGATAAAATAACTACAGAAACTCAAACTAAATTAGATATAATAATTTCAGAAACTCTAAGTACGGAAAGTGTTGAAATTTCACGGTACTGTCCAGGTGGATCTCTGAATGATCAATATTATGAAAATTGCTATCAGAATTTTTCTGATTCAGTAGTTTTAACTAGACTAACAAATCTTAATTGTACTGATTTAGAGAAGCAAATTTTTGACAACTTTTTAAAACCAAAGTTTATTTATGCACTTAAAAAAAATGATAATGATGTGGGTGCTGCCGACATGACAAAAGTTTTAACTCCACGACCAGAAATTACTCCAATCTACGATGACAATATCAATCAATTAATAAAAGACGTTAGCGAAGGTTGTGGCGGTGAAGATTTGCAGTGTTGTACACCCGATGTAGTAAAAATTCCTGATATTGATGTAGGGTTGCCTATTTTTGATCGTTTATTAAATATGGCAAAGGAGAAGTTGTTGGGATGGATGATAGGCCCGCAGATTGATACTATAACTACTGTGTATAAAGGAACCGACGCACGTATATGTGTAGCTGACTTTGAACCACAAATAGTAGATGGAGATGGAAATGAATTGATGGTTAAAAATCAATATAATATTATCGATGGGAGTGATCCTTCTGAAATAAAAGGCGAGTACATCATTGAAAGTTATGTTAATAGTCAAGGGACTCCAATTCCAACACCAGAAGTAACAAGAATTCCTAACACGCCTGATAAAGTAGGAAGTTGTACTTGTATTAATCCTGACGTTGAAACGCCCTCGGATGATGTTTTAGGTGACAGTACTCCAATAATATGTGACAGAATTGGGCTTTCAGGTGAGGAAAAAGAAGACTGCTATGATTGTGAAAATGCCGGTAAAAGTTGGAAAAAGGAGACGTCAACATGTGAACCTAAAGCAGTAAATACGCGTAATATGCAGTTCTTGTGTAAAAATGCGACCGGTGATGAAAATGTTGAAGACAGTGAAAAATACAAGTGTATTGATTGTGCCAAGAAAGCACAGATATGGACTGCATTAGGATGTATCAATATGAATCTTGATCAGATAATACAAGAACAAATATTTGGTTTGGGTATTGGGTTGGCCGGAGTTTCAGCCTTACTTTGTATTATTTACAGTGCGTTTATTTTGCAATTATCAGCCAACAATCCCGAGAAGATTAAACATGCCCAGGAAATGATGACATCATGCATCACGGGATTGATAATTATAATTTTCTCAGTATTTATACTCAATGTTATTGGAGTAGATATTTTGAGGATTCCAGGATTTGCTCGACCGACACCAACTCCGACACCGGTATCAACTGGTTCTTAAGTGAATTACTTTGTTGTTTGTGGAGGATTCGGAATTCCAGTTGTCTTTTCGTCAGGTTTTCCTTGTAAAAGCGTAATAAGACCCCCAACACCAGGTACTCTTTGAAATGAATGAAGCGCTCCTACACCATAAGATTGTCCTACTAAGGCACTCCTCCAGCCCGTTAGTGCAGTTGCACCACCTAGAGCTCCACCAACAAGAGCACTACCACCACTAAGGAATGTACCTAATGTCAAGTTTAATGGCATATCTTGTACTCCTACCCACCCTTTTACAATTTTGATAAAGTCGGGGATAAGAAGAATAATCCCAAGCCCAACGATAAGACTGAAATCTTCTGTCCTGAATCCGTATAAAAATGGTAATAAAAAAGTATTGTCAGAAGGACCGGTAAAGCGTGAACCAGCTAATGGATTTTTATAAAAGGCCCAATTCATTCTTAAAATTGCACTTCCGACAATCATAATCACTACAACTGCCGGAAAAACTATCAACTCACCTATGACATTTTTTATCCACCAACTGAAACTATTTTGCCCAGGAACCGCCTCAAAAAGTATTATGATTGGTGAAAAAATAACATACAGTATTATCTTGATGTATGAACTAAGGAGAATAAAAAAGATTTTAAACATTGAAAAAAGTATGGTTAACACAATTATCAATCCGAATATTATTCCTGGTATAAATATACTGATAGCACCAGATAGCAGGATAGATAAAAGCCACTGCAATATACCAGGTAGTTCGCCGATACCAATAGCAAAACTAAAAGTAGCCGCCCCAGCACCAGCGTGAATATTGTTAACCGCATATATTAGGTTTTCCCATTTTTCAAGATTAAGATTTACAAAAAAACGTGAGAGGTAATTAATAACAAATGCATCAAGGATTATTTTAAACTCACCCGGAACCATGTTCCATAACGAACTTCCAACTCCAAAAAAACTCCATCCCGCATTTGTTCCTGGCCATAAGTCGTTAAATTTTGCAGCAACAAAGTTATTTTGATATTTAGCAACTTCTTCCGGACTAAAATTTAGACCATATCCATAAATTAAATCAACACTGACTCCGATAAGTAAATACATGATGTCTATAAGAAACCCAACAATTGCAAAAGAAAAGGAAATAAGTAGCATCGTAATAACTATCCTTGGTAATGCATTTTCGATAGAAATGATTGTCTGCGGATCGATACGAACTCTAAACATTATCAAGAAGCCAAGTATCAACATGATGAGAACTAGAAGTAAAAAGGCGATGTTTCGAAATACCTTCCAAATTTCAATGTATCCTTTAATGGAAGAAAATCCAATCCCTTCTGCAGCGTATGCAGTAGGAACCAATCCTGAATTTTGCAATCCATTTTGCATCCATGCAAGTCCTGAGGCGGGTGGAACTGAATACGGCATGGCTACCCAATTAGTGACTCTTCCAAATAAGCTGTCGTTTTTATAGTTTTTGGCTTCACTTTGATTTTCAGTGCAGCCTTGGCCTATCAGACCGCAAGTAATTATCCTATACATTGCTATTGAAATCCTTCCAGAAGGACTCTTTTTTAACTCTTTATCATTTATTTTTTCATATATGATTTTTTCTTGTTCGTTTGCGGTATTATCGAAAGATTGAGGCCGTTCGTTTCGCATAAAATAAAAGAAGAGCGTGATGACGGAGTAAAATACTATAAACACAATTAAAACCTTTTTAAAATAACCGAGTACGGTCATTGCAGATTTGTACGCATTACGAAACATAATCATTCTTTCATTCTAACTAAAACATCAATCCTAAGTCAACAACTGATTGACTTATGCTTCTTTTATTACTTACTTACATAAGTATGGATAAGAATTAATCTTCTTCCTGTGTAAAAGAACTTTAACAATAAATCTTATTTAGACCTTCTAGATAATAGACTTTACTCAAATGCAGAGTAAAAGTACATTATCTAGAGTATTTCGCTTTCTGTTGTCGGTTGTTCAATATCGTCAGGAGGATGTATGAAAACTGGTATTCCATGCCTTGCTGGCGTCGTGGGAGCTGTGCTAACTTTAATTCTATTGCCGCTTTTAGGTATTGGGGGTGGAGGAGACGACGCTGTTTGCGGTTTGTTTTTCATACTGATATTTGTCTTCCTGGTGATATTTTTTGGCGATTAATCCTCTGAATCGACAACCGAATAACAGGAAAAAACACAAGGACGAGGGTAGTATATACTCTCACGATGGACTACAAGAACTGTATTGCATCGTTATCACTTGTGTTTTTTTCATTCAAAATTTTTATCTCAACCATTCTTCCGACCGAGTTTGGATGAATTCACGATCGCCTTATTTAAAATAGAGGTTAATGAATTTTCTGAAGCTCTTGTTTTAATGTTGGGAGATCTTTTTCGACGACTCCCCACACAAGTTCAAGATCAACTCCAAAATATTCGTGGATAAGAAAGTCTCTCATTCCAGCTATTTTTTTCCATTTTATTTCTGGATTCTTAGCTCGAAATTCAAGGGGTATATTCCTTACAGCTTCACCGATTACTTCAAGACGTCTCACTACGGCATCTTGAAGTTTTTTATCCTTTAAGAAGTTTTCTTTGTTGACCTCTTTTGTATATTCCTCTATATTTTTTTTACTTTCCTCAATATGGTCAATGAAATCTAAAGAATTTTTGATCATAAGATTTTCATTTGGTACTTTAGAATTGACTCTTTGATGTGAGGATTAATTGAATTATAGGTTATAACATCAAATTTCTTATTTAAGTTTTCTTCAAGATCTTGTTCTATTCCAACAAGATCGAGAAGGCTTTGTCCTTTTTCCAGTTCAACCAAAATATCTATATCACTGTCTTTTCTATTATCTCCACGGGCATAAGATCCAAAAAGAGAGGCTTTTTTGACAGGGTGGGATTTAAGCACGATCCTAATGTCATTCACTAATTGTTCTATATTGTTTTGCGTATTGGTCATATACAAATATTATATCATTTACCTCAACCATTCTTCCGATCGAGTTTGTTCAAATTCGCGGTCTCCCCATTGTATGATAATTTGTTCTGTGTTCACACCATTATTTTTAAGCCAGAAAAATACGTCCCGAGCTGCTTCTAGAAAGGCAGCTTTTGTTTTTTCGTAATCGGGGTCATTCTCTGAGATTTCATAGTCAAGCGGCATGATTTGGACAGTAAGTGTCCATGGATTCACAAGAAGTTCATATGACGGAATCAGAATATCAACGTTAATTCCACCCGCCGAAGTAAACGATTTTTTATAAGGAAGTTTTGTTTTAATTTTTTCAATTTGGGCTATAGAATTTTTAATTTCATTAGAATCAAGATCAAGGCCAAGTCCTTTGGTGGGATTCAAAGTCGGTACATTACGTATCGATTGTCCTTTAACCATATCATCAGGAAGTACAACCGCGGTTGGTGCGACCCCAGACGGCGCCGGTGACGCCGAGGGAACAGGTGCTACATTCCGATTCACGAGATAGCCTTTTATTAAATTGGAAAATATGACCACAGAAATAAGTAGCAAGATAAGTGAAGCAATGATGAGATAAAGCAATTTATTTGACATATTTGATTATAAAGCCAGCGAACTTACCGCTCCTGCAACTGTTAAAACGCCATATTGTTGGTGTACCGGTGGTTCACGTCCTAGTTCTCGACACGTTTTTCTATCGGCACAATACACGATATACATCGTTTCGTGCCTACCATCAGGATTTTTGTTAAAAACATAGGTGTGATCTTCTCCCTTAAAAAGAGGTGGACAGAACTGATAGGGAGTTCTTCCGCAATTCGTATTGCCCCAACCATTATATCCTGCAAGTGAATATACAAGTTCTTCATGTGTCTCAGGTACTTTACTAATTTTTCCTTTCAGATGATTTCCGGCGTAAACCGCAGTATCAAGTAGATTGTCAAATCCGCACCCACCACCTGGGAGGGCTTTCGGTTTTCCTACACCTGCATATTGAGATGAACAGTTCCCATTAAGATCCGGTTCATCAACTCCAAGTTGACGACCGCTAACAAGGGATTTATTTGGATCGCAGCTTCCTTCGGTATAGTGTATGCCGGCAAGAACCTGCCAGGGGACGCCGGTCTGTGCTGAAGCCACTTGATAAATACCTCTGTTTTGCAGACATTTTTGAACATTAGAAATTATAGCTGACGGATAACTCAGCCCGGTATTATTCAAGATATTATTTGGATCTGGCTGCGGATAATAGGTGATTGAAGGATAAGCGCCGGTTGGAAGTAAATTATTGTTATTTCCGATATCAGGTGTCGGTGTAGGTTGAGAAGTTGATGGGGACTCAGGAGTTGAGTTGGTAGGATTTTTACTATCTTCACCAAAGCTGAAAAGATCAAGTAGGATATTGCGGATGATGTCGCTTCTTTTTTTCTCAGCTTGTTTTGATATGGAAGCTCCTCCTGAAGTATTACCGCCGTCATCGATGACCGGACGATCAAAGGACTCGGCAGCATTTGCTATGTTTGCAGAAATTAACAAAAAAATAAAAACGATCCAAATAACTAAATTCTTTTTCATAACTACTCATAACGTATATCAAGTCCCGCGATCTGTTCATTTGACAAATCAAGTTGTTGCAGCCAGAGATTCACGTCTTGCCTGACTTTTTCCTCATCAGCTATCTTTTTTGTCACGATAAGATAATAATGAGCAGGAGGTTTTGATTCAAAATTGGCACGGACTGAAAAAGTGCCCGATTCATATGGAGTATTGTTGGCAACAAAAATATCCGGCCGATCGGTTTTTTGTTCATTTAGTGTTTCTTCATATAATCCTTCAGGTTGAGTATCGGGAAGAAACTCTTGGGTAGGTCCGGTGGTCGTAAAACGATATAATCGTACCTTTTGACGATCGTCCGGGAAATTGACGCTAAAGTTATAATGCACTCCTGGCTCCCACTGGTTTTTCGGCGTAATAAGGAGTTTGTTACCCTCAATTATTGCGTTGCGTGGAGTATTTGGATTTATAAAAAATTCAATTTCTTTCTGTGTAAATGTTCTTGAAAATGTGATCTCGATTGTACGATCAAGAGCAATATTTTGGGTGTCATCTTGAGGGTCAATGGCGACGACATCAAGTTTACCTGCCGTGATGCTTTCCGTCGGTATGACGATACCGGTTGGCTCAACATTCTCGACAGGATTTTCACCGGTTTCATTGTTCCTGAAAAAATTAACAATGAAAAATATAGTAAAGAGAACGATGAGAATACCCGTTAGGATAATGATAATTTTTTTCATAGACTATATGGGTTTTTGCCAACCGCTTAACTCTTTGTCGTATATACTTCTAATTTTATCGTGACGCACGCTGCCGCTTGGTCCATAATTACACTCAAAAGCGCGAATTGAATCAACTCTACCAGTATCATCACGATTCACCTCCGTGATAAAGTATATATGTCCGCTACTACCTCCAGTATAGATACCAAGTGAGCCAGGCACTAAATGTTGTTGTACGTTGCCAGGATTGTTTTCATAATATTTGTATCCGTCGGCTACGACGTTCACAAAATTTTTGGCATAATCAGCAGTTCCCACGAATGCTTTGTCACGGGCTTTTGACATCGCTCTTGCACAAGGGACGCATTGAAGATATTCCCATTTGCGTTCTTCGTTGGTGAATTTTAATTCTGTAATGGCACTGGTATTGATAATTCCTATCAAAGAATTTATACAACTTTCATTACGAATTGATATCGATCCCACTCCTATTTTTGAATCAATACATTTTGCGCGGACCGTACTGACAATTTGATCCGCCAACAGTGTGAGATCAGTCAATGCAGGTAAGATTGGAGTATATCCCGGATTCGGAGATAATCCGGGTGCAGTAGGTATTGTCGTTGGAGTGTTACCTGTATTTGTACCCGTTGGTATCGGTACCGACTCTCCAAAACTGAACAGATCTAGAAGAATATCTCTTATAATATCACGTCTCTTTTTTTCAGCTTGTTTTGATATGGAACTTCCACCCGATGTATTTCCACCGTCATCGATGACGGGTCGGTCATACTGCTCAGCAGCAAAAGAGGGATAATAAGGTATTATTAAAGCAAAGCTGAGTACAAAAATAACTAGAAATATCAAACTACTCAGGGATTCCTTGTTGACTTTTTTATGATACTTCACCATAATGACTATTATGTCTAACTTTTTTGATTTTATACGTAAAAAGAACACAAATGCAAATCAAAGTGATCCTGTCACTATAAAAGATGATACTACATCTGCGCCAGTTAGTGGAAGTGCAGGTTCATATAATGGCATTGGTGCCACCCCATCAGGGGGTACGCCATATAACGGCATCGGCGCCACGCCTTCGGGCGGGACTCCCTACAGTGGCATTGGCGAAACTCCATCCGGGGGTACTCCATATGGTGGAATAGGCACTACACCTTCGGGGAATACTCCTTATAGTGGTATTGGAGAGTCGTCTGCAACTAAGGATGCTGAGTCAGTTACTCCTACACCTCCGACTGATCCAAAAGCAGAAAAGGAAGCAATGGATGCGATAAAAAATTTGGAAGAATCTGATGCTAAAAAGCAGAATCCAAAGCCCGAAGAGAAAGATGAATCAAAAGATCGATCTGATATGAGTGAAGAGTTGTCCGAAGTGAAAAAAGATGAGACTGAAGAAAAAGACGACATGACAAAGCTACCAGAAAAATCAAAGTCTGATGAAAAAATTGGAGACGTACTTAAGTCAAATATGGATGAGAAGAAAAGAAACGAACTTGACGTAATGACGCATTTTACTGCCCGATCAAATAAAGTATTTGTTGAGGCCACCAACAAAGCGCGCGAACTTCACAATACCTATGTGGACAGCGAGCATGTGTTGTATGGACTTCTCAAAGACGGCGAGATTTATAGCATGTTTGTGTCGCTTAAAGTCCAGCCGCAACTTATCGAGCAAGAGCTAGATAAAACTTATAAAAAAGAAAATGCTAAAGAGACACCCCAGATTGCGCCACGTGTAAAACGGATTGTCGATAATTCGCTTCTTGTTGCCCGCAAAATGGGATTTGAGTTTATCTCGCCCGAGCATATTTTGCTTGCACTATTTGAAGAAGGCGAGGGCTTGGGTGCTCGCATTTTGGTCAAACTCGGCGTCAAGAAGGAAGATTTGAATAAAAAAGTGACCGGCAAAAAAGAAGGATTATTTGAACAAGCCGAGAAACAAAAACAAAGACAAAGAAGCGCTCTTGAGCAGTATTGTATCGATCTAACACAAAAGGCCGCTGATGGCCAGCTTGATCCGGTCGTTGAACGATCGGATGTGATCGAGCGAGTGGTGCATATCTTATCGCGACGAATTAAAAATAATCCCGCGCTCATCGGTGAGCCCGGAGTTGGAAAGACGGCAGTTGTTGAAGGGCTTGCACAGCGCATTGTGGGAAAACAAGTTCCGGAAAGCCTTCTTGGTAAACGCATATTACAGCTTGACCTTTCCAGTGTGGTTGCCGGTGCGTCACACAGAGGCGAGTTTGAAGAACGCATGAAAAATGTCGTTGATGAGCTAAAAGGCGCCAAGGGCCAGGTCATCATGTTTATTGATGAGATGCACACGATGATGGGAGCTGGTAGCGGTGAAGGAGCACTTGATGCTTCCAATTTCATAAAGCCGTCACTTGCTCGCGGTGAAGTCCAATTCATCGGGGCGACCACAATTACAGAATATCGAAAGTATATTGAAAAGGATGCCGCGCTTGAACGTAGGTTTCAGCCCGTAATGGTACTAGAACCAACGGTCGAATCTGCAATAAAGATGCTGAAGGCAGTTCGCAATAAATATGAAGCGTTTCACAAGGTCAAAATTTCTGATAAAGTGATTGACCTTTCGGTCAAACTTTCCAAGCGCTACATCGGCGACAGATTTTTACCGGACAAAGCCTTTGATCTTATGGATGAGGGGGCGGCTGCGGTACGTTTGCCGCTTATCTCGCTTCCCGAAGAAATCAAGTCTCTTGAAGATCGCATTGCCCAGCAAAAACAAGAGCTTGCGGAGCGCGAGAGCAGAGGCGAAAAGGTGCGGGCCCGTATTATTCGCTCAAAAATAGATGAGGTAAACTCAAAACTTAAAGAAAAACAGGATGAGTTTGCGATGAAAAAAGCAAGTACTACGACCGAAGTCACCGAGGAAATAGTCAAAGATCTTATTGCCAAGCGAACGGGCATCCCCATTTCACGTATTAGTTTGTCGGAAGGCGATAAGCTTGTAAAACTTGAAGATATCATCCACAAGCGTATGATCGATCAGGAACGGGCTGTGGCATCTGTCGCACAAGCCGTTCGTCGTGGCCGTGCCGGACTTAAATCGACAAATCGTCCAATCGGTAGTTTTGTTTTCTTGGGTCCGACAGGTGTAGGTAAAACCGAACTGGCCAAGACATTGTCAGAAGTGCTTTTTGATGAAGAGGAAGCAGTAATCCGTTTTGACATGACCGAGTTTATGGAACGTCACGAAGTGGCCAAACTTTTGGGTTCACCTCCAGGATATGTTGGGTATGAAGAAGGCGGCAAACTCACCGAAGCAGTGCGCCGCAAACCATATTCCGTAGTTTTATTTGATGAAGTAGAAAAAGCGCATCCTGATATTTTTAATATTCTTTTGCAGATTCTTGATGACGGAAGACTCACCGATAACAAAGGTCGCACAATTTCATTCAAAAATACAGTTGTGATCTGTACTTCAAACATCGGCACTAAGATGATTCAGGATGAGATGCTAAAAAGCGGCAAAACCGAGATCGCCGAGCCGACCATGGTGTCAACCTATGCGTTTACTCCGCGCGGACGAGAAATACTTACTATCGGAAATAAATATTTTGAGCGTGACGGTATGCCGGTTGAGAACATCAAACAAAAAGGACCGTCATGGCAAGATCACGTACTTGTTGATTATTTCGCAGGTCAAAAGGTCGAAGGAAAAATTCCGGTCCAAAAACCCGATGAGCAAATGACCCAGACGCAACAACCTACAGGTGAAGAAGGTCAAGATGTGTCTCAGCCTCAAGAAATCAATGATCAGTACAATAAAGAGGCGATGCAAACTGTCGGTTTCCCGATGATGGGGTACGACACGCATGCAATTTCTACAAAAGGCACGGAGGTCGTTACTGCCGGAAATATAGTGTTTACTCGCAATGCCACGACTGCAAAGGTGTGGAATGTCACAAACCTAATCGATTATTTTAAAGACAATGTTGTTATCAATGCACTTCCTGATGCACCCGACGAACAACTTCCAACCATAAGACTTAAAACCCATGCGTTTACCCCTGATGAGCAAGAGATCGTGACATTTAAAGATAGGTTCTGGAGGCGAAAAGAAGGTACGACCGATTGGCAAACAGGAACTCTGAAGGATTATTTTAAAGATCAAAAAATTACCGGCGAAAATGCTCAGTTCCCAACAACATATTGGGATATTCATACATTTTCACCAAGTGCACGTGAGATTGTAATAGTGGGAAGCGATATTTGGTATCATGATCCAAAAAGCCCGCAGTGGGTCAAACAATCCTTGCACGACTATTTTGGAGCCGACTTCCCGCTTGATCGCGAGATTGAAGTCAAGCGGAGTATGGAAGCCGAAACCGATAAGAAAAAATATGATCTTATAAAACAGAAAGTGATGAATGAGCTCTTGAAGTTTTTCCATCCCGAGCTTGTAAACCGTTTTGACGAGGTCATAGTATTTGAATCTCTCAAATATCATCACATGATCGAGATTGTCAAACTACAACTTAAAGGTCTTACCAAACTTCTTGAGGAACAAGAAATCGGTTTTTCGGCAACCGAGGCAGCGATAAAACAGATAGTCCAGGAAGGGTTTGATCCAATATATGGCGCCCGACCCTTGAGACGCGCAATTCAAAGATTTATTGAAAATCCTATTTCAGAGCTGATCATCGGTAAAAAAGTACAACCCGGAGATACGATCATCGTTGATTTTAATGGAGATGAGTTTATATTCAATGTCGAGCGAATTGAGTTGAAGAAAGCAGAAGCTACCGAGGCAAAAGCGGGAGCTAAAGGGCAACCTGTCGTGAAACATTTTTTCTGTGAAAAATGTGCCAATAAATTTGATACAGAGGTCATTCCGAATGCGACTCCTATATGTTCCAAATGTGCATCAACCCAACTTCAGGAAGTAACCGAAGAAAAAGCAAGCACACTTAACGATTCTGTATCAAAAGACACCAAAACAGAAGCGCCGGAAAAAGATCAAAAAGACGTTCAAAAAAAACTTGAAGACCGGCTTTCAAACTGGGACAACAAAGATGAAAAGCAACAAAATGGTGCGCAAGCCATGAGTGCCGTCGTAAATTAGTGTAGGTCTGCTGCTATGTCAGAATATACTCCGCTTGACATGTCCAAGCTTAAAAAAACTTATGGAAGTGACAAAACCGTGAGCATCGTGCTTGTTCTCATGTCACTCATTACTCTTGCCGTACTTGCGCTTATTGCGCTCATCTTACTTAAAAAATACCAGTATATTTAGTTTTATGATCAGTTTCTTTCTTCCTGTATTTGTAATCGAACTGACATTTTTGTATTTTATATCCCGACTTAGCATTAGAGAACTATTTTACTCCTTAAGGATTTTTTTTCGAAGCGAAAAAATCGTATTTGCTATCGTAGCTCTAATATTTTTCCCGGGAACCGTGATACACGAGCTGTCCCATTTTATCGTTGCGATGCTGCTTTTTTTGAAAGTCAGAGAAATACATATTTTTCCCGAGTTTGAGAAAAATTACATCAAACTTGGTCGGGTGATTTATGAAAAACAAGATGTTATAAGAGGAATTATAGTAGGCATTGCGCCTATTGCGATTGGTCTGGTCATTTTTTTTTGGATGAGTACTCTTCAAATATTTTTTATTGAAAATATTTGGCTCAAACTACTCATGCTTTACCTAATTTTTGTGATCTCAACTACAATGTTTTCGTCCCGTCAGGATCTTATCGATCTTGGATATTTGCTACCGATTACGATCATTATCATTCTTTTTTTGTATTTATTTCAAATTGATCTTGGACGTTTATTAACTAATCCACAACTCATTGCGGTCACAACGGATTTTGTGTATGATGTGAATGTATATTTAGGTATTTCGATTGCAATTCATTTAGGATTGTTGTTTTTTTTATTTACCGTAAAAAAAATATTCAAAAGTTAATTTATGTCCAATCAGTTAGCCCAACAGATCATTATCGATCCTTCAGGAACAGGCACCCCAATTTCAATTACAGGTCCGCTTCAAGGCATAGATAAATTGACAGATCTAATAAATGTTTTAATCAATGTTATTTTGTTCCCGCTTGCCGGAGTGATAGTTTTTTTTATACTGATTTGGGGCGGGTATGATTTACTTATGTCACAAGGCGAGGCGGAGAAAATACAAGTAGGGAAAAATAAAATCACGACAGCAATAATCGGCCTGGTGCTTCTTGTGACTTCGTATCTTATAACTCGAATCATTGGTTATATTTTTGGGCTTGGCGGGGGAGTTTTCGGGAATATTTAGGGCATGTATTCTTTGATAGCCTGCTCGTAGTTTTGCGGATCACCGACATCGTACCATTTACCTTCAAATACAAATCCGCTCACCTTTTTTTGCTCAACAAGTTTTTGAATCACACTCTCAAGAGCAAAGCGTTTCTCCTTCGGAAAATAGTTGAATATGTCTGTTGTAAAAGCATAAATGCCGCAGTGAATGAGATGGCTTTTGAGCCCCGGTCTTGTGGTATTGGGATAAAACTCGACAAGCTTGGTGCCGTGAAGCTTAAACTGTCCATACTCAAGCGGTTTGTCAACCGTAGTTAGCGCCACCGTTGCCACAGAATGTTCTTTACGATGAAACTCAATAAAATCGGCAAAAGCAAAGTTGGTCAAAATATCACCGTGTATAACCAAAAATGTTTCATTATTTAGTTTATTTTTTATTTTACGAACAGCGCCACCTGTATTCAGGCTTTCTTCTTCTTCGGAGTATTCTATGTGTACGCCCCATTTACTGCCGTCACCAAAATAAGTTTTTATTTTCTCGCCAAGATAACTGATTGCGATTATGATTTGTGTAACATTGTGTTTTTTCAGTTGTACTATGAGGTGCTCAAGAATCGGCGCACCTTTGACAGGAAGAAGGGGCTTAGGTATTTCGTAGGTGTAAGGTCGAAGTTTTGTCCCGCGGCCACCTGCCAAAATCACGGCCGTATGCACATTTGACTCCGTGTATTTGTTTAGTATATACTCAATTGAATGGGAGCGGTTTCGGATTTTATTTTTATCGATAAGCCGATCCACTTTTTTTAAAACCTGTGTATCGAGAGTGATAGTGATCCGTGACCTTCGCATGATAAGCTCTATTTTAGAGGACGTATTGCTTTTTGTCAAAGTTGAATTATAATTACTAAATACACACTATATGCATATTTTTAAAAGTATTACTCAATGCAAATGACCGCCGGCATGTAGGCATAACCGCTTAAGAATGAGCGGTTTTTTTTTAACATACGACTTATGTTTAGTCAAGAAGAACCACCGATTATTATCTCGATAGGAGGATCACTCATAGTTCCGCAGGGCGGAATTGACACAAAATTTCTGGAGTCTCTCAATAAATTTATCCGTCATTATGTAAAACAAGGTAAACGTTTTTTTCTTGTTGCAGGCGGCGGGCTCGCAGCCAGACATTATCGCGACGCCGGGCGAACCGTGGTTGGTGGCATGAAAGAGGAGGATCTGGACTGGCTTGGCATCCATGCGACACGATTGAACGCACATCTTCTTCGTACAATTTTTGTAGATATTGCCAATCCCCGTATCATAGAAAATTATGATAAAAAGCTAAAAAACTGGAAAGAGCCGGTGGTTATCGGCGCCGGATGGCTGCCCGGATGGTCAACCGATTATGACGCGGTAATTCTTGCTCGCGATTATGGAGCCAACCTCATAATCAACCTCTCAAATATTTATTATGTTTACGATAAAGACCCAAATAAATACAAAGACGCAATAGCAATTGAAAAACTGACGTGGGAGGAGCTTGAAAAGTTTGTAGGAACTACATGGGCTCCCGGTATCAATGCGCCATTTGATCCGATTGCGGCACAGCTTGCCAAGCAACTACAACTCACCGTCATCGTGACTCATGGTGAAGACTTCAAAAATTTAAGCAACATCATTGAAGGTGATAGTTTCAAAGGCACTGTTATCATGCCGTATCGCATAGACGCCAGTTTTTATAATCGTGAATATTATATGGGTAGATCAAGCGGTTATAAATTTGCGCAAGGGGAGTCGTGGATTGGTAAAATGCTCCGCCGCGCTGCTCTCTGGTATAGAGCACTCCTCATTCGCGTATTTTTGAATCCGAAAAATTGTCTTGATGTCGGGTGTGGCACCGGCGAGCTTGTGCGAACTTTAAGGCAGTCTGGCATTGATGCTTATGGCGTTGAGATTTCAGATCAGGCGCTTGAGCTTGCGGATAAATCTATTCAACCTTATCTCAAAAAAGGAGACATCACAAAACTGCCTTATAAAAAAGACCAGTTTGATTTGGTGCTTACGTTCGATGTTCTTGAACATGTGGAGCGCTCAAAAATAAAAATTGCCATAGACGAAACCATACGCGTGTCGAGCAAATTTATTTTGCATAAAATATATACGCGGGAAAATGCGTGGATACGGTGGTTTCACGGAAAAGATTATTCCCATGTTTCCGTATTCACCAAAAAATTCTGGCAACAGCTATTTACCGAAAACAGA
>Ga0209541_10000588_pt1 | contig 71789 bp, 85 predicted proteins | sample RifCSPlowO2_01_FD_184027 | JGI IMG/M metagenome (GOLD analysis project Ga0209541, IMG submission 184027) | Groundwater microbial communities from Rifle, Colorado - Rifle CSP2_plank lowO2_0.1 (SPAdes) (version 2) | ecosystem: Environmental > Aquatic > Deep subsurface > Groundwater | place...
GAGAGGCTATGATTCTGGAACTTTGAGTTGTTTAGGAAATTGTTCAGGATACAATGAAAACCAATGCATCGGAGGTGTTCCAAGCTTGAGGCCTGAATTTAATTTATGGGGGAAGATAACTGAGTTTTTCAAGAAGATTTTTTGGGTTTAAATTAAAGATACTTTTTTATATTATCAATTAGTAATTAATCTATGATAAAAGAGGCAGGAAAAGCTTTTGTAAATCTTTTGCAAAAAAAGAAGAAAAAATTTGATATTGTACTTAGTGTTTTGATAATACTTGCGGTGATTATTCTTGTTTTAGTTTTTATTTACATTTTTTCCCTGATTGAGGAAAAGGGAATTGAATTAGGAGAAAATGTTATTGAAGTTTCTTTAAATGAAAATAAAACTCAAGCTTATTTGAAAGTTGATGCAAATGAAAGCGTGGAGAAGATAAAATTTGTGTTTATTGATGATAAGAATCAGAGATATACTTTTGAGACAAGCCCTGTTGTAAATGAATTTACAATTTCTGCAAAAGATGCTGGTTTGGAAAGTTTTAGGAATATTAAGAATGTAAGTGCTGTTTTTTCATACAAAGAATTTGAAAATCCTATTCCTCCCGAGGATGAAGATGGAGAAGAAGAAATTCCCATACCTGATGAGTGCGTTCCAAATTGCGCTGGAAAACACTGCGGTGATGATGGATGTGGTGGTGAATGTGGAAGTTGTTCAACTGGAAAGAGATGCGAGAATGGAATTTGTGTTGATGATATATGTGTTGCTGATTTGACTTCAGTTACTTGCGCAAATAATTTATGCGGAATGCAGAAGAATAATTGCGGGATTGATGTAAATTGCTCTATTATTAATTCTGTATCTTGTCTAACTTGTGTTTCTAAAACAAAGCAGGAAATTTGCGGAACTTGGAAATGCGGGGACAAAATAAATAATTGTGGAACTAATATTCTTTGTGGAAACTGCAATTCCGGATACAATTGTATAAATGGGCAATGCATTGTTGAAGAGAGTTTTGATTGCTCTCAATGCAGTCCTTCAAATGTAAGGTGCGTTGATGATACTGCTGGTTCTTGCCAGGAATATACAACAATTCAGGCGGCTGTAAATGCAGCTTCTGCTGGAGACACAATTCTTGTTAATTCTGGAAGATACAAGGAATCGGTTCATATAACAAAATCTGGAATATCTTTAAAGGGAATTGGAATGCCAATTGTTGATGGAGAGAAAACTAGGAATTATGGATTTTATAGCAGCAGTGATTCTGATAATTTTGATGATATCACAATAGAAGGATTTGAAGTTAAAAATCAAAACACCAAGGGAATTTATTTTTATGGCTATCAAAAAGAAAGAATAAAGATAAGAAACAATAAAATCCATAATATATGGCAAAGAGGAATTGAAATAGTGAAAGGGAGCTATCATATTATTGAAGGAAATGAAATATATATGATAGGAAACGATGGAGAAGCTATGGGCATAAAAAACGACAGGACAAAAAATTCAATAATACAAAATAATTCAATATATCTTGCCAGAAAAGAGGGAATCAGGAATATCAGGGATGAAAGTTCAATAGTAAGGAACAACATAATATTTTTAACTTCTGGGGGCATAGATTATAATCAGGATTCAAAAGGAACTTTTATTTATAATAATTATCTCTATAAAAATGACATTGCATTTGGGGTTAAACATGTTAAATGTGGAACTTCTGAATGGAATAGGATTTGGCACAATACTGTTTATAAGTCATATGGCTCTGGATACAGGATGGGCGTTAATCCTTCTGATAGTTACCCTGATTATTGTTCAACCTATGACCCTGATGACACAACAACTTATGATTTTGATTGTTTTAGTTTCAAAAATAATATAGTCGTCAGTTCAGGAAATGCGCATTTATATGAGACAAGAGATTTAACTGGATTTAATCTTGAAATTGACGGAAACCTTTATTACAAAGAAGCCAATAATCCAAAATATTATTATAAATCAGAATTATACTGCTCTGAGGGAGATATTAATGCATACAGCTTATCAGAAATAAAATCAAAAACTAGTTATGAAGATGATGGGAAAGATTTCAATCCCCAGTTAATTGACCCTGAAAAAGGGAATTTAGATTATCCAGATTCAAGCGATGCTGCAAAAGGAAGCTTAACTTTAAACAGCCCTTTGAAAAACCAGCTTGGAGCAAGAGGATTAGTGAATTCTCTTCCAAATTTTGAAGAGGTTAAAATAACTCCTATTTCAGCTTCTGATAATCCTGATTTAATGGGGCTCTCTGTTGATGGGATTTATACTACTATGTGGCATTCTGATGTTGGAAAAACAACAAATCAGTGGATTATTTTTGACTTAGGAAGCAAGAAGAGCTTTGAGTATATCATATTAAAGCCTTATGGAGATGAAGCAGAATATAATACAAGAAATTTTAAGTTTGAAGTTTCTGATAATAATGGTGATTATACTCTTCTTTATAGTGGAACAAATGATAACAGAGGAAGCCAGTTTATTTATGAATTAAGCTCTCCTGCCAGCACAAGATATCTAAAATTTACAATGCTGGATAAATTTCCTGATGATGGAAAATCCTGGAGCCAGAATTATATAAGTTTTGGTGAATTAATTATTGGGAATTTAGTTCAACTCTAAAAACCTTTTTATATTTGATATTTGTGGGTATATTATGCAAAGAGAGGAAAAAAGAAGAAAAACAAGCATTATTCTAATAATAGCTATAATCTTAGTTGTTATTATTTTGGTTTTAGTTTTAATTTATATTTTATCCCTGATTAAGGAAAAGGAGATTTCTCTTGGGGAGAATGTTGTTGAGGTTTTGTTAAATGAAAACAAAACAGAGGCTTATCTTAAGGTTGATGCAAATGATAGCGTGGAGAAGATAAAATTTGTTTTTGTTGATGATAATAATACTGAATATAATTTTGAAACTTCCTCTATTGCAAAAGAATTTACAATTTCTGCTAAAGATATTGGATTAGAGAGTTTTGAAGATATTGATAATGTGAGTGCGGAGTTTGAATACAAGCCTGAAAATCCTATTCCTTCCGAGGATGAAGAGGAATATGAAGAAGAAATTCCTATTCCTGATGAATTTGTCTGCACACCAAAAACCTGCTTTGAACTTGGAAAAGAATGCGGTGATTGGGATGATGGATGTGGAAATTCTATTGATTGCAGTGCTTGCCAACTTGGAAAAAAATGCGAGAATGGGATGTGTGTGAGTGATATTTGCGTTAATGAAACTACTGCAGCTACTTGTGCAAATAATGCATGCGGGATGAAAAAGAATAACTGCAATATTGATGTGAATTGTTCGCAAGTAAATTTGCAGGCATGCCAAGTAACATGCACTCCAAACTGCGCTGGAAAAACCTGCGGTGCTGATGATGGATGCAATGGAAAATGCACAAGCGGAAGCTGTTCTGCTGGGCAAACTTGCGTGAATGGAGTTTGCAATCCAACTGGCCAGGCAGTTTGCGGAAACAGCAAATTAGAAACAGGAGAAACTTGTGATGATGGGGGCAAGGCAAACAGCGATGGGTGCAATTCTAATTGCCAGATTGAAACCAGTTGGAAATGCAATAAATTGTTTCCAACTAGATGCATATACAAAGCCCCTTATGATGTAAGTGATTTTATTACTGGAATAAGCTTTGATCTAAGCACCAGAAAAAAATATGGGCAAGAAGGAGACCAATGGCCTATGACCTGGCACAGCGACGATAATGTTTATGCAGGGTATGGGGATGGGTATGGCTTTAATAGAGAGATTGATAAGCAGTATATGGGTGTAACAAGAATTAAAGGAAGCTCTCCTTCATCTTTAATTGGGGATGATTTATGGGGGATGCCAACAACAGGCTCAATTGACACAAAGCCAGGTGCTTTTATTAGTTATAATAATATTATATATTTATTCCATGATATTAAAGGTGAAAATCCAAAAAGGTCTTATATAGCCTGGTCAACAAATAACGGAGTTAGTTTTACTAGGCCCACTACCGCTGTTTTTGATACAAGCAAAGATGGAGCAGACATGATTCTTATTGGATTATTGCAAAATGGAAAAGGATATTCTGGAAACACCGATGGATATTTTTATGCTTACTTTGCACAGTTTAAATGGAATGGAAAATACATTTATCTTGGAAGAGTGCCAAAAGGAGAGCAGATAAAAAACAGAAATAGCTATGAATTTTATTCAGGATTAGATTCTTCTGGAAATCCAACTTGGACAAAGGATGTTAATCAAAAAAAATCTATATTTCATGATGAAAATGGCTTGATATGGCATGTTGGAGTAAGCTATAATCCCGGACTTAATAGATATTTTCTCTTAAAAGCCCATTATACTGAATATGATGATCATGATCATACAAGTGTGTATGATGTAAATGACCCCTCAGTATTAGGCATATTTGATTCTCCGACTCCATGGGGGCCATGGACAACTGTTCATTATGACTATGAAAATGATTTTATTGATTCCCGCTTTAAATTTACATACATGCTTCCACCAAAATATATCAGTAGTGATGGGAAAGAAATGTGGCTTGCATTTTCTGGCTATAAGTATTATGACAGTGTAACATTTGTAAAATTCATAGTAACAACTCTTTAAAAATCTGCAAATTATATTGCTAGATTACAAGATTTCTCCGTACCCAATCAATCTCCAGTGGGAATTAATATTTCTTGCAATTCCTATGCTGTCGCCTTTTATCGGGACAATTGGAATTTTTAGCTGGAATTCAGCTTGATTGCCTTTTATCTTTTTTATACTCCCTACTGTTGTAGTTGTATTTATTGAAAGCATGAGCATCTCACTAAGCTTTAAATTTTCTGTTTTTATTTCTCTTTCAGCCCCAAGGACATTTTTGAAAAGAGAATATTTCAAGTTTATCTTATATGAAATTTCCTGTAGTGCTCCTGGCTTTGAAGCTATGCATCCTGTCAGGGAATCTGCTTTTGTGAGTATATTGTCAAGCCCCGTTTCAAAAGCTAAACTTCCCCCAGGGGTTGCTATTTTTATTGGATGAGTTCCCTTGTAAATTGAAATTATCTTAGTTTTAAGTGTTTTATAAGAAACCTGGTTTGCATGTTTTTCTAAAATCCCTGGCTTGATTTCAATTTCATCTCCTATATTTAAAACTCCTTTTTTTAAAATTCCTGCAATAACTCCCCCATGAAGCTTGTAAATATCTGTTCCAGGCTTATTAATATCAAAGCTTCTTGCAATAAGAAATTCTGGAGCTGATTCTAAATCCCTTTTTGGAATTTCAACACTCATTAAAAAATCTTTTATTTTTTCTATATTAATGTCTTGCTGTGCTGAAACAGGAATTATCAGAGAATTTTCAGCTATAGTCCCTTTTATAAAATTTTTTATATCTTGGTAATTTTTTAAGGTTTGTTCTTTTGTTACTAAATCAATTTTGTTCTGCACAATCAAAATTTTATTCACTTTTTTTGCTTCTAATGCAATTAGATGCTCCTTTGTTTGTGGCTTAATTCCCTCATTAGCTGCTATGACAAGAACTGCTGCGTCAATTAATGCTGCTCCTGAGAGCATTGTTGCCATGAGCATTTCATGACCAGGGCAGTCAACAAAACTTACGTACCTTTTCTTTCCATTTTTTTCTATAATTAAATCTGCATAGCCTAATTTTATTGTAATCCCTCTTTTCAGTTCCTCTGAATGAGTGTCTGCAAATTTACCTGTAAGCTTGTATAATAAAGTTGTTTTTCCATGGTCAATATGCCCTACCATTCCCACATTGAGCGTTTCTATCTCTTCATTATTGTTGTTTTCTGTCATGATTATAAGAAATAGGATATGTTTTTAAAGATATTGGATTGGGAAAATAGTCTAATATCTTAAATTGGAATATTCTTATTGATAAGTCTTCAGGAATGGAAGTATTTTTGGATTGATAAATTGTTTTTGATTGCAGAAATCATTCTTTCTTTTCTTGAGTTGCTGGTGCTGCCTGTACTTCTGTTTTTTCCTTGTTTTCAGGGCTTGCAGGTGCTTCTTTTTTAGGCAATAAATCTTCGAACTTTTTTTTGCCGTGTTTTTTTACTATTGTATTGATTTGAATTGTTTTTGCTGAAATTACCTTTCCTCTTAAAAGTTTTCTTAATCTTATGCCTTTTCTTCTGTCTTTCATTCCAGGGCCGTATTTTAATAATTCTCTATGATACTCACTTCCTTCAAGCTCTTCAAATCCAGGCTTTCCAGAAATATCACTTGTCCCTGTTATTTCAAGCTCATATTCTTCTAAGTCAGCTGAAACTTCTTTTCCGTCTAAACTTTCTCCTATGCTTTTCCCGATAAGATTTTCATTTTCAGTTTCAATTTTCAGTGTCTTTCCCTTGTCTGAGATGTTAATTTTAAAAGCCATATTTATTAATTGGGAAAGGGGTTTTTAAAACTTACTGCCAAAAACCCAAAGCTTTAATTATGATGAAAAATAGGCAGAGATATGGATACTTATAGATTTAGGGGGTGTAATCTAGGGAGGCTTAATGAATTGAAAGAATTTGTTAATTCTTTAGGATTAGAGAATAAATTTGATTTTGCAAAAGAACTTCCTGGATGGTTTAAAGGAAATTATATTGGATGGAGGGGAGATGCCCCTAATTATACCTCAAGCCAAGGAATATGCACTATAGCTTATTCTGAAAATCCTGGAGAGTTAATCCTGCAAACTGTTGATGGGATTAACAAAATAGATAAAAGAATAGAGCCAATTTTAAGAAGAATTGCTGGTTTAGTGAGAGTAAATGAAGTTGAAGGGCCTGAAGGTATTATAAAAATTATAATAGATTAAACACCCCAAGTAGGTTTTTCTTTTCTTTTGATTTGGGAAATGATCTGGAGAACCTTGGTCTCATCGGGTGTTAAAATATCCTTGTTTTTCTTGAATTCCCTGAACTGATGCTCTGACAAGTCTGTGTAAAGATAATTTTTTTCTTTTAATTCTCTTTCAAAATTAACACCTGGAAGAGAGATTGCAATTTCCATGCCTTGTGCTGCCTCCTTTAACTGATTTTGATTCTCTTGAATTCCTTTAATCTTTGCTATATCTTTTCCTTCTTCATCTATCAAAGGTATTCCTGATTTTATTTTTCCAGCTTCAACCGCAACTCCAAAAATAGCTGGATTTGAATTCCTGAAAACATATTGATGGAGAATTTTCAGCTTTCCTATTGTTGCCAGTTCCATTAGCTTTTCTTTTTTAATCTCATTTCTTTTTTCTTCTTGATATTTAAGTAAGTCTTCTATTAATCTATAAATAACTTCGTTTTTTATTATTTTTATGTTGGTAGGCATCTCTTTTACTTCCTCATCTTCTTCTGTGTTAAATCCAAGGACAATTGCATTAACAGGGTCTAACTGCAGGTTAGCCTGGGCTGAAATAATATCTTTTTTGTTTATTTTTCCTATGCCTATGCTTAGAATTTTTATTTTTTCCTGCTTTAACAAAGTTATAAGAGCTTCCAAACTTCCTAAAGAATCTGCTTTAATAATTATCCCCTCTTTGTCTGTTTCCAGCTTTTCGCTTATTTCTTTTTTGAAATCTTTTTTAATTTCTTCAAGATTATTCTTGAAAATTGTGAATGGCATTCCTGGAAGTATTTCTTTTGAATCAATCAATTGCATTCTGATTCCATTTGCAGCGCCTGCCTTAAAAACAGGCTTGAATTTTTGTGAAACAGGGAGAATTTCCTCTAAAACCCTAATTTTTGTAATTATCGGCTCATTAAAGCTTGCAATTGCAATTTCATCTTTAGCTGATAGGATTCCATCATATAGAATTGCTTCAATATATTCCATTGTTTTTTCTTTTTTAATCTCAAGAATAACTCCTTTTGCATCTTTTCCAAGCTTTAGGTTTTCCTTTAGGAATTTCTGGCTTAATCCAGCTAACATTAAAACTAATTCAGGTATTCCTTCACCTGTTCTTGCTGAACAGGGGATTAGGGCAAGCTGGGTTGTGAAATCAACCACTTCATAAAAAGGCTTTGCATTAAATCCATGATGATGCAGGCTTCCCATTATAGTAAATAATTTTTCCTGAAAACTCATCTTTACATTTTCTGCCTGCATTTCAATGCTTTCCTTTAGGTTTTCTGACAGCTTTCTCCATCCAGAAATATTGTCTATCTTATTTAATGCAATTATAAAAGGGGTTTTGTTTAACCTTAAAATTTCAAGAACTTCTGCTGTCTGCGGCATTATTCCTTCATTAATATCTATTACTAAAATAGCAAGGTCTGCTAGAGAGCCGCCTCTTTTTCTTAAATGAGAAAAAGCTGCATGCCCCGGAGTATCAATGAACAAGAAGCCGGGGAAATCCAATTTTATATTTTTTTCATCTAAATAAGGGCATAATTTTCTTATATGCTCAAGAGGGACTTTTGTAAAGGAGATTTTTTGAGTTATGCCGCCTGCTTCTAATTCTGTCATCTTTGTTTTTCTTATGCTGTCAAGTATAGATGATTTCCCATGGTCAACATGACCTGCAACTGTTACAATTGGAGAGCGGATAGATTCCATGTAAAAAACAAGATATATTGAGTTAAAAACCTTACTAAAAAATCAGTCCTTTGTTTTTTATTTTTATTCCTTCTTTTTTCAAAAGCCTTATTTTCATTTTTGGATTAAATTTTCCTTTAAAAGTATAACCTCCAATTTTTCCATCACTTCTTATTACTCTATGGCAGGGGATTTTTATTGGATGAATATTTTTAGAAAGAATTTTTGCTATTGTCCTTGGGCTTGTTTTTAGCTTTTCTGCTATTTCTTTATAAGATTTTGTTTTTCCTTTTGGGATTTTTTTGATTTCTTTATAGACTAACTGTTGGAGTTCAGTGGGTTTATTTGCTAATCTCATTTTTGAAATTTGATAAATTAATGTATTTGTCAGCTATTTTCTTAATTTCTCTGCTTATTCTTCCTTCAAAATTTATCTTGATTTTTTCATCTTTGGCGTATTTAAATAAATCTAAAAAATTTAAAACCAAAAAAATAAAAAATTATTGAGATTGCTCGCTTGCTAGGAATGCCCACCAAGGCTTTTTAACACTTGTTTCTCCAGTTTCTGCATCAATCTCTGCTCTTATCTGCATTTTCTTTTTGAAAATTCCTAGAATCCTTGAGTGCCTTTTAACTTGAAGTTCGTATTTTAATTTTTTTCCAACTTCTTTTAATTGAAGAGTGCAGTTATTTTCAGGATTGCATACCTTGAGTCTTAGTCTTTCTAAGGCTTTTTCATTAGCTGTATCTGGCATTACCTTTATCTCTCTTTTGTTTCCATCAGAAAGTTTTGCTCTTATTTTTGTTTTATTGCTATCATTTACTTCCTGTTCAATTTCAAGAGAGGTATTTGCCTCAACTTTATTTACAGTTATTGTAATAACATTTCCAGACCTTCCAGCAGTAATTGTCATTATCTTGCCATTTTCAGTTGGGCATGAGACAATAGCCCCATTACATTTACATCCATCAGGGCATTCTGATTCATTTCTCTTTTGCCAAGGTGTAAAGCTTGCTTGTTTTACTCCGCGAGTTTTGTTAACTATTACTTCTGGGTTTTCTTTTTCCTGAGATTTGTTTTGTTTTTTTGTTTGATTTTTGGTTTGTTCGCTTGTTTTATTATCATCATCTTCTGAATTATTACTTGCTAATGAACTTGCCTGAACTTTATAATTTTCTTCAGCGCTAATTTGCTGTACAGATACTGCTAGAAAAGCCAAAGCTAAAACAAGGGTAAATGCCAAAAATATATATATCTTTTTCATATTATACCTCCTTTCATATTCAGATTATAATAATTATAATTATAATCTAGTCAATATTTAAATAGCTTTTGGTTAAAATAGAAAAATAAAGAAACACTTTTATACTAATATTTCTATTTTTAATTATGCAAAACAAGACATTTTCAGAAATAAATGAAACTTATGATTTAGAATTGGATAAAATAGTAAGAACTATTAAAAAAGAGAAGGCAAAAAAAGTTCTTTTGCAGTTTCCAGAAGGGTTGAAACAATATTCAACAATTATTGTTGAAGAATTAGAAAAAAGGATTAAAGATGTTGATTTCTTTATATGGCTTGATTCCTGCTTTGGGGCTTGTGATGTGCCTATTGAAACTGAAAGATTAAGGATTGATTTGATAATTCAGTTTGGGCATAGTGAGTGGAAGTATGGGGAGAAGATGGGGATTATTAAATAAATTTTTCATTTTCAGATAGATTTAAATTATATAATAGACTGAAAATATTATGGATAAAAAAGGTTTTTCTGGTTTAATGTTAGCCCACAAATAACTTTGCAGAGATAAGTATAAGCAATCCAAGAATTATTGCAAGAAGATTCATTATTATCTTTTTTGGGCTTTTTTCTTTTAAGATTTCCGGAATCAAGTCATTTATTGCAATGTAGAAAAATCCTCCTGCTGCAACTGGAAGAAGATAAGTTGAATAATTTTCTATTGACAGGAAGAAAAATCCCAAGATTCCTCCTATTACTGCTGTTAATTGAGACAGGAAATTATAAAACAAGGCTTTTTTTCTTGAAAAACCTCCATGAATTAAAACTCCAAAATCACTTATTTCCTGAGGAAGTTCATGAGCAATTATTATTAAACTTGTAAGAATTCCAAAATCAATAGACAATAAAAATGAGCTTGCTATAATTAATCCATCTATAAAATTGTGAATAGCATCCCCATAAAGAATCAGATAAGTATAGGGATGCCTTTTGCAGACACCTTCATGACAATGATGCCAGTGAAGAACTTTTTCAGTTGAATAAAAAATTAAAATTCCTAGAAGAGTTAAGAGAGAAACTAAAAATATTGGAAGCTTGGTAAATGCTTCTGGAAGAAAATGAAATAATGCTCCGCCAAGCAATGCCCCTGTTGCAAAGGAAACAAGAATAATTAAGATTTTATTTAAAAAATTTTTTGTAAGCAGGAAACTGAAAACTCCGACTAATGCTACTAAGCCGTTGATTAAGGTCATTAATAATATCCAGTATAGAGGGGACATTTTAAAATAAGGTGGAAGGGGTTTTTAAAATGTTTGGGGGTGAAAAGAGTTTGGCTCTTGAAAGGAAATAAAATAAAAAAGAAAAAGAGGTTGGCGTTTTGAAAAGATTATTTTTCCCTTCTTGATTCCATGTAGCGGACTATCGCTGCTGCGGATTTTACCCTTGATATTTCTTGAGATAAGGTATCTAAACTTAGATAAACAGTTTCTCTAACTATTTCTGGAGTGATTAATCTTTCCCCAGGAATATTTTCATTTGCCTTTCCAGCTATATATTCCAAATCAGATTGATTTATTTTTCCATTTTTTGCATTTTTATAAAATTCCTCTCTGCCTATGTTACTGATTATACAACCTATTGATCTAGATTCATAACTAAGATTTAGCTCTTCCTCCCTTTTTTTCATTAAATCTTCAGGCATAGATGCAAGATAAACATCTGATTCTCCGCCCCCAATATCAAGAAAATATAGTAATGAATCCGCATAACGAGAATAAACATTGAGGTAATTTTTATCGTGACCATGGGTATGTGGCACTCCTTTTAATTTGATTTTATCAGATTCTAAAAAAGCGCATAAAGGCCCATGTCTTTCTCTAAAATCCTCCATATTTCTTATTCCTTCATCAAGAGTAAGAAAGTCCTCCCCATTATGGACAAAGCCATTGGCTCTGCGAATTTTATCTTCTCTGATTTCTTCCAATCCTTGCCCCTTCAATCGCTTTTCATCTACAATAATTTTTAATTTATCATTTGATTTAATTATTTCCACATTTTTTGGGTTTCGCTCAAAGGAATCAAAATTATCTGTAGTGTATAATTGGTATCCTCCAATTTCAGAAATTAGCTTTAATTCGCCTATTTCTCTGCTTTGTTGATTTTGTGTTTCGTTTGCCATTTTGTTTTTTTTAACCTCCTTTCAATTTTTATTTTGAAAGGTAAGTAGTCATTATATAACTACTTGTTAATAATAACAAGATATTCACATATTTAATCTTTTGCAGTAATAATCTTACTGCAAAATAGAAAGAGTTAAAAACTGCTTTTTGCTCTATTTTGCATGAATAATCAAGAAGCTTTGATGGAATTTGGGCTAAATGAAAAGGAGACAAAGGTATACTTGTTTTTGCTTGAAAGGGGATTGAATAATGCCCAGGAAATATCAAAACAAACAGGGATTATTAGGCAGACTGTTTATGAATTATTGAATAAATTAGAGCATATGGGCTTGGTATGTGAAATAAACCAGAATAAAAAGACATTTTTTGAAGCTTCAAAACCAGATAAATTAATATCACTGATAGAAGAAAAAAAGAAGATTATTGATTCTGTTATGCCCTCTCTTAGTGAATTAGGGAAAGGAATTGCTTCCAGTTCTAATGCAAAATTATTCAGGGGAATTAAAGGGATAAAAGCAATTAATGAAGAAGTTTTAAAATCTAAAGAAATTAAAACTATTTTGCCAAAATTTGGAGAAGATTTCATGAAAGAGTTTTATGTTGGCAATTTTTCAATTAAAAGAATTGAAAGAAAAATTCCTATTAAAATCTTAAGGGGAGAGATAAAAACCGAATTTCAAAAATCCATTGATACTGATAAAAAAGCATTTAGAGAAGTCAAGTTTTTAAAAGACTTAAGTGAAATTAAGACTCAATATATTGTTTATGAAAGCTCTTTAGCAATTATCTCCTTTCACGAAGAGCCATTTGGGGTGATTATTGAAGATGAATTTGTGCATCATTCAATTAATTTAGTTTTTGATGTTCTTTGGAAGATGACTAAAGGCTAATTCTATCAAAAGTAAAGGTTTATAAAGATACATGAATTATCCTAAAATGGGGTAATTGATGTAACATTTTAGCTATAAAATGAAAAATATAAAAATAAAGCCAACTCAAGAAAAAATAGAAATAAGAGAGGTATCTAAAATAGCTGGGCTTTCATCCAAGGAAGTTAGTATTATTTCATGGCTTGAATTTTATCAAAAGTATTTTTTTACTTCAGAAAGTATAAATTTCTTTTTTGATAATAAAAGAGCCTTATATAGGGCGATAGAAAAATTGCTCAAGAAAAAAAGGATTATGAAACTTAATAAAAATAAGTACTATTTAATTCCCATAAAAGCCAGAACAGGAAAATGGAGCGAGCATGGATTTATAATTGTTGATGAAATATGTAATTCAGGAGAATATTATATTGGTGGCTGGACTGCTGCTAATTATTGGAGGCTTACAAACCAAATCCCTGCTTGGATAGATGTTTATATAAAAAATAAGCAGGGCAAAAAAATTATAGGAAACACAAGAATTATCTTTCATAGAATAAGAAAAGTAGATAGGGATAGATACATAACAAAAAAGATTAAAGAACATGAGTTTAAGATATTAAATAAAAGGGAAACTAAGAAATGGCTGAAATTAAGAGAATACCTGCTATAGAATTTGAAGTTATTCTTGGAAAGACAAATTTTCTAAGAGAAAAGCTAATCAAGGATTATTATCTTACATTGATTCTTTATTTAATCAAAGAGGTAGATGGAATTTATTTTAAAGGCGGGACTGCTTTAAATAAAATATTTCTTAATCATGCAAGACTTTCTGAGGACTTAGATTTTTCTTTAACGCGCGATGTGCTTGATGCCAAAAAAGAAATAGTCGAACTTATTAAAAAATCTGAAAGGGAAAAATTAAAAGAGATTTTAACAAAATCCAAAGATAAAGAAGCAAAAGAAATTCTAAACAAAATCAAAAATGAGAAAAGACTAAAATATGTTGAGGAGAGAAAAGATATTCGCGCTTTATTGAGACAAGCATTTAAAGAAAAAAAGAAGGTAAAAATTAGATATTATAGCCTTTCTTCAGATGAAGTTAGATGGAGACTAGTTTCTATTTATAAGACTGGCTCTGATTTTATAATTGCTTTTTGCCATTTGAGAAATGAAGAGAGAACCTTTGTAACAGACAGAATTTCTAAGGCTGCTATGCTTGATGAAAATTATAAGATTCCTAATGGCTGGGAACCTGAAAGCATTGTATATTAAAAATGGAAAAAGAAAAGCCAAAATGGCCCCTTCAAAGGCTTAAAAGCATGTATTTTGCTATGCATTGTTGGAAATGCAAAAAGTTTGAACTTCCTGTAGAAGAATACAAAAAAATGTGCGAGGATAATATTCAAAAAATAATTGATGGTTTGGAGGTAAGAGAAATGAAATTTAAAGAATTTAACAATATTATTAAAAATAGTTTATTCTGCACCTTTGAAAAAAGAGATTTCAGTAACGATTGTTCTATTTGTAAAAAATTTGGAGTGCATGGAAGATTATAATTCCATATTCTTACGCGATCACCCCTGTAAACATCAGGATTCCAAGAATTACTAGGATTAAACCTTCAATTAAATGAAGCATTTTTATGTTTCTGTCTTTCCAGCCACTGACTTTGTCTACTGTTGTGAAGCTAAAATAAATTGCTAGCGTGACTCCAATCATTGGCAGAATAAAAACTAAATTATAAAATAATAACCAGGGGATTGTTTGTAGAAAATTAAGGGTTGATAATTGTCCTGATGCAATTATGTATGGGCCTATTGTGCAGGGCAAGAGAAATAAAGTTACAAAAATACCTATCCAGAATGCACCTTTAACACTTGTTATTCTTTTTACAAGTAAACGCATTCTTGGGCGATAGGTTAATGGCATTTCTGTTCCAAAACTGCCTGGCTGGTAGAATAGGTAATCTTTGATATTTAAAATTCCTAATGCAATTGAAAATATTGCAAAGCCTTTAAAGACATAATATGAAATGTTGCCTGATTCTGGGATTAAATATGAGAAAAATTGAACCATGATTAAGCCATAAAGAAAGTATAAGATAAAGACTGCTAAGGTAAATGCAAATCCTCCCCATAAAACTTTTTTTCTGTTTGTAGGGTCTTGGGTTAATAAGGTTATTAGAACTATTGCCATGACTGCAAGAGCGCAAGGATTTATTGCATCCACGATTGCAAGAGATGCAATTTGAATCAGGTTTACCATAATTAAAAGAATAAGGAGATATTTTTAAAGGTTTGTTTGAAATTGGCTTCAATAAATGAATGAATTATTTCCATCTATATTCACTAGAAGTAGAATACCATTTTCTTTTTACAGTTTTTAATTCCTCCCATCTTTTTGTATTTTGTGAATGCTTCAGCAGTATCTTTTACCCAAACATAAATATTAATATCTAATGATATTCCAGCTCCTTGATGACCCAATTGTGCTGATATTTGATACCATCTTTGGTTTTCCATATATGAACTGATTAGGTATTGATTAATAAAGATTCCAGTTCATTGAACCAATTGCTTATTTTGCATGCGCAAAATAAGTTATTTATGAAATTTGAATCGTCTTTGACAGCTTCAAATTTCCAATTTTTATTGTTAATGCCAGAATAACTCAGTTATGCAGGGCAGGCAAGAGAGGCAAGGCTAGCAGTTTTTTCTTCAAGAATTAGCCAAGAAACTATCCAAGAACACTTTCCATCAGCCTCTTGAGATGAAATTATAGATAATATGGAAGAAATAGAGGATTTAAAGAAAATAGCTTCTAAATCCAAATTATCTGAAAGTAAGGCAGATGAAATTTCTAATAGTGTTCCTTTATCTATCTCAACATGATTTGGGACAACTAAGGCTATATGTCCATCAGAGGTAATTTTTTTCATAAAAATATGACTGCCTTTTCGCCTTACTGGAACAAAACCAATTTTTGAATATATAATTCAACAGCTTCTTTGAGATTTTCCAAAGATTCCTCTATAGTATAACCTTGGCTAACCACATCTAATTCAGGACATAAAGCAACAAATTGTTTTTCGCCTTTTCGTATTATAGCTGTAAAAGATTTCATAATTGTTTAAAACCTTTATTCTTTATAAATTTATGTTTTTCTCTTGAAAGAATTAATCTAATTTCAGCATCCAGTTAATTCTTTCAGCTCTTCAATTGTTTTTACACCTGTATATGCTTTTTCATTTATAATCCAGGTTGGGACTCCTGTTATGCTGTATTTTTGCAGGATTTCTGGGCTTTCACTTGCTTCATACAAAGTAAACAAATCAATATATTTTCCTAAAATTTGTTTCTGGTTTGCGCAATGCCCACAGGTTTTCGAGACTACTAGAGTTGAATTCTTTGCTATGCATTTAATTGTTTCTTCATCATTTTGAACTACACTGTCTGTTGCTCTGATATAATTAATTAAAATAATGGTTCCTATTACTATTATCACTAATAATGCACTTGTTAATATTTCTTTTTTTCCCATCTTTTTATGAGAAGAATACAAAGGTTTATAAACCTTCTTTAAGACTAATTTATTATTGTAAAGTTGTAATGGTAAATATCTAATTTTGCTTTGTTAAGAGATAAAATGCATATACTACAGCCCAAACATATTAAACTTAAGGCAGAAGAGGCAGAAAAACTTCTTTCAAAATTAAATATTTCTCTTGCTCAACTGCCTAAAATTAAGATTATTGACCCTGCAATTCCAGAAGGATGCGAAGTTTCAGATATTATAAAAGTAGAAAGAATAACTAATGGAAAAAAGACCTATTATTTTAGGGTTGTTATTGTCTGATTAAATAAGATATAATTAAAATGATTATAGAGAAGCAACAGGAAAAGGAAGAGCATTTGCTGGTAAAAAAATATTTGAAAGAGCACAGCTTAATGGAATCAAATATAACTTCTTTTAATGATTTTGTCAATCATAAGATGCAGGAGATTATTGATGAATTAAATGAAACTCTGCCTAAAGAAGATATTGAAGTAAGGCTTGGAAAAATAGGAATTGGAAAGCCACAAGTTATTGAAGCTGATGGGAGCTCACATTTAATGCTGCCTGCAGAAGCAAGAATAAGGGGATTAACATATTCTTCTCCAGTTAATGTTGAGATTACAATAAAACAGGGAGGGCAGATAGAAAGCCATGATGTTGAGATTGGAAAAATACCTATAATTGTCAAAAGTGAAGTTTGTAATTTATATGGGTTAGGCAGAGAACAACTAGTTGAAAATTATATAGACCCTCTTGAGTTTGGTGGATATTTTATTATCAATGGAAATGAGAGAATTATTGTAATGACTGAGGATTTGGCTGAAAACCAGGCTTTTATAGAAAAATCAAAAAATAAAGGGCTTATGCTAAGATTATTTTCAAAAAGAGGGAGCTACAGGATTCCTATTTCTATAACAGATACTAATGAAGGAATTGTTGAGGTTTCTTTTTCAAGATTTAGAAATCTTCCAATAATTGTTGTGTTAAAAGCTCTTGGTCTGACAAAAGAAAGTGATATTGCAAAATATATAGGAAAGGAGAATGACAGCTTAATTGTAAATCTCTATGAATTTGCTGGAATAAAGACAGATGAAGATGCAATGCTTGCTATTGCTGAAAAAATCTCTCTTCAGGGGACTAAAAAAGAAATTCTTGATAGAATAAAGCAGAGGCTGGATTCTTATTTTCTCCCCCACATTGGCTTAAAAAAAGAGCATAGGATTGAAAAAGCAATTACTTTGTGCAAATTTATAAAACAATTTTTTATTGCAAAGGAAAATCCAAGTACTCTTACTGACAAAGACCATTATGCAAATAAGAGAGTAAGAATGTCAGGAGATTTGCTTTCTGACTTGTTTAGGGTAAATATAAATATTCTCATCAGGGATATTCAACATTCTTTGCAGAAAATCCAAAAGAGGAAAAAGTTTTATTCTATAAAGACAATTGCAAAGTCAACTTTATTTACACACAGGGTTGAGTCAGCTATTGCAACTGGAAATTGGATTGGAGAGAGAAGCGGGGTAACACAGAATATGGACAAGACTAATTATCTTTCAATTCTATCACAATTGCAAAGGGTTTCAAGCATGCTTCCAGGAGAACAGGAAAATTTTCTCGCTAGGACTCTTCATCCAACTCATTATGGAAGATTCTGCCCTATTGAAACTCCTGAAGGAACTGAAATAGGATTGAGAAAAAACCTAGCTATTCTAGCTAAAATATCCACGAGAGTTGAATTAGATGATGAAAAACTTACAAAACTCTTGATTAGCCTTGGCATGAAAAGGGAAATAGAAGGATTTGGAACTGATGTATTTTTTAATGGAAGATTTGTAGGTTATACTTTAAGTCCTTCACAACTTATTTCTGAGTTGAGGGAAAAAAGAAGAAAAGGAGAATTGCCTGTTGAGCTAAGCATAAGGATGGATAACGCTGTGAATAATATCTTTTTGTCAACAGAAATAGGAAGAGTAATGAGGCCTTTAATAATTGTTGAAAATGGAAAACTAAAATTAACTGGAGAGCATTTAGAATTACTTAGAAAAGATAATTTGAAATGGGATGATTTGATAAAGAATGGAATTATTGAATATCTTGATGCTGCAGAAGAAGAGAATGCTTTAGTTGCGTTAGAGCAAAAAGATATAAATAATGAATCAACACACCTTGAGATTGACAAAATGGATTTGCTTGGCATTGTTACTTCCCTAGTTCCTTATGCAAATTATGACCAGAGTGCAAGGCTTAATAGAGGAAGCAAGACACAGAAACAAGCACTTGGATTATATGCTGCTAATTTTTTGTGCAGGATTGACACTGATGTAAGCATATTGCATTATCCTCAAAAGCCAATTGTTAGGAGTTTTATTTATGACACTTTGAATATTCACCCTGCTGGGCAAAATGTAATAGTTGCTGTAATGACTCATGAAGGCTATAATATTGAAGATGCTTTGATACTTAATAAGGGCTCTGTTGACAGGGGATTAGGAAGAAGCACTTATTATAGGCCATACACTTCAATTGAGCTTAATTATGCAGGAGGGTTAAAGGATGAAATATGTATTCCTGAAAAAGATGTTTCTGGCTATAGAACAGAAGAAAGCTATAGATTCCTTGAAGATGATGGAATTGTCTATCCAGAAGCAAGGCTAAAAGCAGGAGAGGTTGTGATTGGGAAAACAAGCCCTCCAAAATTTCTTTCTGAAGTAAGGGAGATTTCAATTAAAGCTAAGAAAGAAGCTAGTTCTGTGATAAGGCAGGAAGAGCAGGGGATTATAGATGCAGTCTTTATAACAGAAGATAGCCAGGGAAATAAAGTGGTAAGAGTGAAATCAAGGGATTTGAGAATTCCTGAATTAGGGGATAAATTTGCAACCTCGCATGGGCAGAAAGGAGTTATTGGAGCTATTATTCCTGAAAATGATGTTCCATTTACATCAAAGGGAATAAAGCCTGACTTGATATTTAATCCCCATAGTGTTCCAAGCAGAATGACAGTAGGCTATCTTATTGAAATGCTAGCGGGAAAATTTGGAGGATTGTCTGGAAAAATAATTGATGGTACTGGATTTTCAGGGCAGAAAGTTGAAGAGCTAGAAATCCAATTAAAAGAACTTGGATTTAGGCCTGATGGAAAAGAGACTTTGTATAATGGAGTTACTGGAAAAATGCTGAAAGTTAAAATTTATATAGGAAATATGTATTACCTTAAATTAAAATATATGGCAAGCAATAAAATGCATGCAAGAGCTTCTGGAAAAGTTACTTTATTAACAAGGCAGCCTATTGAAGGGAGATCAAAAGGAGGTGCTTTAAGACTTGGTGAAATGGAGCAGCAAGCTCTTGTTGCTCATGGAGCTTCTTTATTGCTTAAAGAAAGATATGATTCTGATAAAGTTCTTTTGAATATTTGCACAAAATGCGGGGCAATTGCAGTTGAAGATAATATAAGGAATAAATTGATATGCTCAATGTGCAATAGCCAGGAAATAGAGCCAATTGAAATATCTTATGCATTTAAACTGCTTGTTGATGAAATACAAAGTCTGCATATTAAAACTAAATTTAATCTAAAAAATAAATATGAGCAATAGGAATTAAATTTAAAATGGCGAAACCAGTACGCAAACAAGTTGAAAGCCTGCAATTTACTTTATTTAGCCCAGAAGAAATTAAAAAAGTTTCTAAAGCAAAGATAATAACTCCTGAACTTTATGATGTTGATGGCTATCCTGTTGATGGGGGATTAATGGATTTAAGATTAGGAGCAATTGACCCTGGAGTAAGATGCAGAACCTGCGGGGGAAGGCTTAAAGAATGCCTTGGGCATCCTGGCTCTATTGAGCTCGCAAGGCCAATAATCCATATAAAATATATTCCTGTTATTGAATTATTTCTTAGATGTTTTTGTTTAGAGTGCAATAAGCTTATGGTAAAAGAAAAAGACATGGAAAAATATAAGAGCATAAAAGATAGATTGAAAAGAGCAAAAGATGCAAAGAAATGCCCTCACTGTCAAGCAGAGCAAGAGAAAATTAAGCTTGAAAAACCAACAACTTTTAGGATTGGGAAAAAGAGATTATTTCCTGGAGAAATAAGAGATAGATTAGTGAGAATTTCTGATGATGAGGCAAGGCTTGCTGGAATAAACCCAAAAATATTCAGGCCTGAATGGGCAGTTTTGACTTTATTGCTAGTTCCTCCTGTTACTGTTAGGCCAAGCATTACGCTTGAGACAGGGGAAAGAAGCGAGGATGATTTAACTCATAAATTATCAGACATAATAAGAGCTAATCAGAGATTATGGGAAAACCTTAATGCAGGAGCTCCTGAAGTTATTATAGAGGATTTATGGGACTTACTGCAGTATCATGTTACAACATTTTTTGACAATTCAATAACTAAAATCCCTCCTGCAAGGCATAGAAGCGGACAGCCTTTAAAAACTATAACTGAAAGAATAAAAGGAAAAGAGGGAAGAATAAGGCATAATCTTGCTGGAAAAAGAGTAAATTTTTCTTCAAGATGTGTTATATCTCCTGACCCTTCTTTGGGTATAAATGAAGTAGGAGTTCCATATGAAATAGCTGAGATTTTAACTGTTAATGAAAAAGTGAATTCTTCAAACATAGAAAAATTAAAAAAAATTATATTAAATGAAAAATATCCAAGTGCAAATTATATTATCAGGCCTGATGGGAGGAGAAAGAGAATAACTTCTGATTTGAAGCAGGAAATTTTAGATGAATTAAAACCAGGCTATGTTGTTGAAAGGCAGTTGATTGATGGAGATATTGTCTTATTTAACAGGCATCCAAGCTTACATAGGGTTAGCTTAATGGCTCATCTTGTAAGAGTTTTTCCTTATAAAACTTTTAGAATGCATCCTGCTGTAACTCCTCCTTATAATGCTGATTTTGACGGAGATGAAATGAATATTCATGTTCCGCAAACTGAAGAAGCAAGAGCAGAGGCGAAAATATTAATGGATGTAAAGCAGCATTTAATGTCTTTTAAGGACAATAGTAATCTTTTAGGATGTATTTCAGATGCTCTTACTGGAAATTATCTTTTGGGAGAGGATAATATCTCAAAGGCAGATGCCAGCCAAATTCTTTTTAGGTCTAAAATTCCTGTTGAATTTTCCAAAAAAAATATAAGTGGGAAGGAGATTATTTCACAGATAATACCAAAAATTGATTATAAATGGAAAACAAAAGCAGGAGACAATTTTATAATTAAAAATGGAAAAATTATTGAAGGCTATGTTGATGAAAATGTTTTTGGAGTTGAAAGCGGAAATGTGCTGAAATTTCTTGATAAAGAAGTTGGAAGAGAAACTGCAATAGAAACTTTAAGGAAAGCATTTGCCCTTGGAACAGATTATCTTTTTAATCATGGATTTACAGTTTCAGTTTCTGACCTTAATGTATCTGAGAGAGTTAAACAGTCTACAGAAGAGATAATAAGGGAAGCTGAAAATGAAACTAATAAAATTATTGAAGATTATAGGGCAGGAAAACTTGAAATTATCCCTGGAAAAACTTCTGAGGAATCAAGAGAGATAAAAATATTGCAGGTTTTAAATGGAATAAGAACTAAAATAGGGAAGATTGTTGGAAAAGAAGTTTCAAAGACAAATCCCGTCAGTGTAATGATAAATGCTGGAGCAGGCGGAAATGTCTTAAATGTAACTCAGATGGGATGCTGTGTTGGACAGCAGGCTTTATGGGCCAGAAGAATAAACATAGGGTATAGCAATAGAACACTTTCATTTTTTAAGGAAGGTGATTTGTCTCCTAATGGAAAAGGATTTATTTATAGCTCTTTTTTAAAAGGGCTTGAGCCATATGAGTTTTTTTTTGGAGCAATAACAGGAAGAGATTCTTTAATGGATACTGCGCTAAGAACTCCAAAATCAGGGTATTTATACAGAAGGCTTGCTAATGCTTTGCAAGATATAAGAGTTGAATATGACAATACAATAAGAGATGGCTCTGGAAGAATAATTCAATTTAAATATGGAGAAGATGGGAAAGATATTTCAGAGTTGCATAAGGAGAAAGATATTGTCCCTGGAACTGCTATTGGAATAATTACTGCGCAATCTTTTGGAGAGCCTTCTACACAGATGGCTCTTAATGTCTTTCATTTTGCAGGAGTTGCTGAAATGCAAGTTACTTCTGGTTTGCCTAGGTTAATTGAAATTTTTGATGCAAGAAGAACCCCCTCTACTCCTGAAATGGAGATTTATTTAGACAAAGAGCATAACAATGAAAAAGATGCCAAAATAATTGCTGAAAAAATTCAGGAAGTAAGATTGAAAAATATAATAAAAGAAATAAAAATTGATTTTAGTGAAAAAAGAATAGAAGCGATGATAGAAAATGATTCTCTTAAAAGAATACATTTTTCTATTGACAGCGTATTGAAAAAATTAAAAGACAGGGGATATAAATGCAAAATTCATGGAAATTCAATTATTTTTAGCGAAGAGGATGTTGATTTCAAGAAAATTTATAAATCTAAGGAGAAAATAAAAGAAGCTCAAATTTCCGGGATATCTGGAATTGAGCAAATCTTAGTTGTAAAAAGAGAAAATAATTATGTAATATTAACTGCTGGAACAAACTTAAAAGAGGTATTAAATTTTAAAGGCATTGATAAGACAAGGACTATAAGCAATGACCTTCATGAAGTCTGTGAGGTTCTTGGTGTTGAAATTGCTAGGGCAGTTATCATCAGGGAGATTGAAAAAGTTAAAAACTCGCAAGGGCTTGAGATTGATGAAAGACATTTGAAATTAATTGCTGATGCAATGACTTCAGAAGGTGTTGTGCAGGGAATAACAAGGATGGGAATTATTTCGCAAAAATCCTCAATACTTGCAAGAGCTAGCTTTGAAACCCCTGTAAAGCAGTTTGTCAATGCTACTTTGAAAGATAACAAGGATGAGCTTAACTCAGTTATTGAAAATATAATTTTAAACCAGCCTGTTCCTGTTGGAACAGGACTGCCTGGATTGATGGTAGAAGTGACTGGCCCTTTGACAGATAAAAAGCCAAAATCTGAAAAAAGTGTTGAAAGACTCACAAAAGAAACAAAAGATGTTTCAAGAAAAGAAACAGAGCCTATTGAGGTTAGGGTTTAAGAAGAGTAAAAATGATAAAAACACTGGACATGCAGTTTATAAGATACGCAAACCTGTTTAGCAAGATGACAAAAATACGGGCAAATCACTGCTTTGAATATAACAATACTATTTTTTTTGCAGTTCCAAGGAAATTAGTTTCAAAGGCCATAGGACAAAATAATATTTATCTTAAGAGACTAAGCGAGATTATAGGGAAAAAAATAAAAATAGTTGCTGTTCCAAAAGGAAGGGAAGATATAGAAAATTTTGTTTTTGTCTTAACTTATCCTGTAAGATTTAAAGCCATTGAAATTAACAACGACATGGCTGTTATAACTGCAGCTCAGCAAAACAAAGCATCTTTAATTGGAAGAGGAAAGATAAGGCTTGCAGAGATGGAAAAAATCCTTGCCCAGTATTTCGGGGTGAGAAAGTTAAGAATAAAATAAGCAAAATCTTTATAAACAAGGCTTTTCTATAATTATATTATTAATATGATATTAACAAACATGAAAGGAGGGAGAAAAGAGATGAAAATGAATCAAAAATCGCAATCACAAATTATAACAACTGTTTTGATCATACTTTTAGTTCTTGCTGCAATTGTAATTGTCTGGCAGGTAGTTAGCACAACAGTTTCTGAAGGTGCAGGGGAGATTTCAAGTTCAATATCTTGCATAGATGTTCAGTTTAAGGTAGTTGAAGCAATTGCAGCTTCTAATACTGTGAAAGTGACAAGAATGGCTGGAGGAGCAGATAATGCTGTTAGTGATGTTAGATTTCTTGTTAATGGGGAGGTGCAATCTCATGATCCTGTTACAGGGGGTAATGATTTACAGGCATTAGAAACAAAAACTTATACTCTTAGTACAGCAGGAGCTATAACGGCAGGGGCTAAAGTTGAGGCAGCAGCAGTATTAAGTGATGGAAAAGTATGCAATCCAACAGCTTCAATAACAGCAGTTGCTTAATTTTTTATTTTTATTTTTTAATTTAAATTAGAATTTTGGAAATTTTAGTTATAGTTTTTGACATATAAATTTTATCTTTATCTAGTTTATACCTTAATTTCTTGTAATATTCTCTGACACCTACTCCGGAGATTATTTTTAATTCTTTAATCTTGCTTTTTTTTGCTAATTCTTCTGCTTTTTTCAAAAGCTGTTTTCCCAAGCCTTTATGCTGACCAAGATTTTTCGCTTTTTCACCTATTGCAAGAGCTTGTCCATAAACATGCAATTCTCTTATGAAAGCTGAACTTTCTTTAATTCTTAACCTGCATAGTCCGAATAAGATATTATCTTTATTTATTATTTCTAAAAAATATTCAATGCCTTTGCTTGCTTTGTAGCTTGTTATTTTTAACTTTAGGCTTGTATTTAGTTTTTCATTTTCTTTTTTATCTCTTAAAAAAAATCCAATTTCCCTGAATCTTATTTCATTTATTTTTGCTTTTGCTTCCTTAAGCTCTAAATCAATATCTTTTCTTAAGTCAATTTTTGTTGTCCCTGCGATAAGATAATCAGGAGGAATCTCTCTCATGATTCGCATGACTCTGCAATAATTTGGTATTATCTTCATTATTTTTATTATAAGCTTTTGAGTGTCTCCCCTTGAATAAGGATGATATCTTCCTTTTTTGTAAAGCTCTACAAGCTTTGCGCCTTGAATAACCTGGCATGGATAGATTTTTAATTGGTCTGGCTTGAAAGCTTCATTTTTAAAGATTTTTTTAAACATAAAAAAATCTTTCTTTGGGTCTGAAAAAGGCAATCCAAGCATCATATGATAGCCAATCTTGAATCCATGATTTTTTAACTTTTCTGTTGCAGAAATAACATCTTTTACCTTATGCCCCCTATTAACCTTCCTATAAATTTTATTATCAAGGCACTGGACACCTAATTCCACACGCGTGCATCCAAATCCCAAAATTCTTTTAATTGTTTTTTCATTTATGCTATCTGGCCTTGTTTCAATGCATAGAGCTACGCATCTATGTTTTGTTTTTTCATTTAATTTCTTAGCTTGCTCTAAATTCTTTGAGATTTTTCCATTTAATGCGTCATAGGAGCTTTTTATAAAGCTATACTGATATTTTATAGGATATTCTAAAAAATTTCCACCCATAATAATAAGCTCAATTTTTGAAGTTGGATGATTCATTAGCTTAAATGCTTTTAATCTTGAGAGAACCTGCTCATAGGGATTATAGTTTAATCTTAGGGCTCTTAAGACAGGAGGTGATTTAGGTGTATAGGATTGCGGAACTTTTAATGATGGGCAGTATAAACATGTTCCATGTTTGCATTTCTTTGGGTAAACCATTACAGCTATGGGAGTAACTCCTGCAAGGGTTTTGCTAGGCTTTCTGACCTGGTTTTTTAATGGGAGCTGCATTTTTTATAAATAAATTTATAATATATTTTCAAGAATAAAAGAGTTTATAAAGATGATTTTGGAAGATAATTAAATGGATAAAGAATTAGATTTTATAACAGCTATTGATTTTATGAAGTGTATGAGATTTAAAAATCCAAACTATGACAATGTGGATCTAGGTGATTTATTAGTCTGTGAGGATAGCAGTGGAACCTCTTTAATTCTTCCTATTACTGAGGTCATTGAAGACGGAGTTGTTGGGCATGGATATCATGCTCATGTAACTAGAGAATATGAGAGATGTGTTATCCTTAAAAGAGATGGAAGCTATCTTGTAGGAGAAGATGTTCAAAAGATATCTTAATTTCTGCAGTCATATCTGATTTTAACAATAGTAAAACCAGCAGATTTTTAAAAGGCAGTAAGTCTTATATATGGGATGGTTTTGACATATTCAGAGCATTGGAGCAAAAAACGAAAATATAGAAAAGACATAACTGATGACATGCTTGAATATGCTATAAAAAACTCAAATGAGTTAAAAGATAAGTATTGGGAAGATGCTTTAAATGCTATTTCAAGAATACCTCCTTCAGGAAGAATTTTGAAAGTAGTATACAAGAAGGAACTGGATAAAAAGAGAAAATAAAGGCAATTGAAATTCTAAATGCAAGCAAAGTTTTTTCTGGAGATGCTAAAAAAGCAATTGAATTAAACTAAGAAAAATCTTTTTAACCTTAACTTTCTTGATTTTTCTATGGCAACTCCAATAAAAATAATCAAAGCATCTGAATTAAAGGAAAAGCCAAAGCAGGAAGAAATCTGGGATAGTATTGCAAATCCCTGGAAAGAGTATAGAGTTGGAATAATCCCAATTGTTGCTGAATTTCTGAAAGATAAAAAAGGCAAGGTTGTTGATTTAGGATGTGGAAGCGGGAGAAACATGCTAAAAAATGATGATATTGAATATTATGGTGTTGATTTTTCTTCTGTTCAGCTAAAACATGCAGAAGAAAAAGCAAAAAAAGAAGGAATAAATGCTCAGTTTTTTAAATCCAGAGCTGATAAACTGCCAATGTTTTCTGATGAGATATTGGATTATGGATTATTTATTGCAACTCTGCACTGCCTCGAAAGTAAAGAAGAAAGAAGAAATGCAATGAAAGAATTTTACAGGATTTTGAAGAAAAATGCCGAGGCATTGATAACTGTCTGGAATAGTGAAGATAAAAGGTTTAATGATGTTGGAAATCATGGTGATATTTACATGTCCTGGAAAGAGCAGGAAATTCTATATATGAGATATTATTATCTTTATGGAAAAGAAGAGTTTATTAAACTGCTGAAAGATGCTGGATTTGAGATATTGGAGGTTTATGGGGCAAAGGAACATGATAGGTTTTCGAGGAAGAATTGGGTTGTGAGGGTGAAAAAATGCTAGAAAGTTTAGTCAAGAAAACAACAGCTTATAGAACAAGGTCGGGAAGTGTTTACACTTGCAAAGAGACTTATGAAGGAGAGCTTTTAACTGATATTTCATGGAGAAAATCTCCTAATGATAGCAGATTAGCTCGCGCTGTTTATTTCCAGATTTCTCCTGATTTTGCAAGAAGGCTAAGGACTGCCATGCAACAAAGAACAGAAAAGGAAAAGCTTGCAAGAGAGGCAATAGCAGAAGAATATAATGGGGAAAATGGAGCTTTGTTAATTATGCTTAACAGCCATGCTGTTGCAGTAAGTGCGGATATTATAGGTATAGATAGAACTTAGAATCAAATATATTTTTAAAGTTGTTCTTCTCAGAATATTTATGGGAAACTTCTGAGAGTTTTGCTGTTTATAAGGGAGAATAATATAAAGAATTTCAGTTAAAACTTTTCTAAATCCATATCCTCTTTTATCCAATTAACAACTTTGTTGCATTTTGGGCAGATATATCTCGAGTTTTCAGTATCAACATTCATATTGATGCTTTTTCTATTTTTTTTAAGACATTTTCTGCAGTACATGATAAGTATAGAAGAATCCTATTTATAAATCTTTCTATATGTTACTACTTTGAGATAATACAATATAAGTTAATTTATAATCGTTTAAGCAAATCTTCCTCTGAAATCAGCTCTTCTTTTCCGCTTGCCATATTTCTAATCTTGACTTTTTTCTTTTTTGCCTCTTCCTCTCCCAGGAAGATAACATAAGGAATTTTGTAAGAATCTGCATATTCAAGTGCTTTTGATATTTTTTCATACATGATTGTGCATGGGATATTGTTTTTTCTTAATTTCTCCGCAAGTTCAATTGCTTTTTTGTCCTGGTTTATGGAGATGAGAAGTGTTTTTTTGTTGGGGGAATCTATTTTTGCTAATAATTCAATTCTATCCAAGCCAAAAGATATGCCTGTTGATTGAATGCCATTAACGAGGTAGCTTCCTCCTCCTGCAAGTGTCTCTTTTATATCTGATTTCACCTCGAAAATAGTCCCATTATAATAAGAAAGGCCTCTTGCTAAAAATGAAACAAAATTAAATTTTATTTTGTAAGCTGAACAGATTTTCCTTAATTCAGCTATTTCTGAATAAGCTTTGTATTTTTCAAAATATTTTTCAGGCTTCTTGAATATGGTTAAGGCTTTTTCAGCATTATATTTTTTCAGATTTTCAATTACTTCCTCTTCAGAAAGCTTGTTAAGCTTGTCTATCTCTCTTATAACCTGCTCTTTATTTTCTTCCTTGATTTTTAATTCATCAAGAATTTCATTTAATAATTTTTTATTATTAAGATTTATTGTAAATTTTATTTTAAGCTTATTAAAGATTTCAAAGATTATCTGCAGAATTTCAGCTTCATCTTTTATTGTCGAGCCAATAACATCAATATCACACTGAGTAAACTGCCTCCACCTGTTTCCACCTATGGGCTCATCCCTGAAAACAGGGCCAATCTGGTATCTTTTAAAAGGAAGTTTTTTATTTTGAGCCAATCTTTTGAGCTGGAAGGTAAATTCATATCTTAATGCAAGCTTTCTTTTTCCCCTGTCCTCCAACTTAAAGATGTTAGAAACAGCCTCGTCATTTGGATTATTGCTTTTTACGAATTCTTCATACTCAATTATTGGAGTTTCAACTGGGATGAAGCAGTATTTCCTGAATGTTTCTTCAAGCATATTTCTGATTATAACTCTTCTTTCAGCGCACTCGCCTTCAATATCTCTGAATCCTTTGACATTTTCTGTGTTCATTTTAAGCTCCTTTTTTCATTTATATTAAGCTTAGGGCGGTTTAAATAAGTTATTATCTCAGTTTTTATTTTTTTAACTTTAGCCTTAACTTCTATATTTTTTCTGATATTTACATAAATTGCTTGCCCGGTAGGTTGGATTATTCTTTTACATCCTGAAATAATGCTATAAGCAATACTTCCAGAGCCACAAGCAGTTTCTTTAACAAATGAATTAACATTTTTTACATAAACATAAGGAGTAATTTTGTTTTTATAATAAACAATTGCCCCAAATGCTGGAAGCTTATATTTTTTTGAAAGATTTGCAATTAATCTTTTAGATACTTTCTTTTTATATTCTTTACTTAAAATAATAAATCCAATTCTATCAAATAGAACAATATTTCCATATCTTTTGTATTTTAAAGGAACTTTTATTGAGGTATTATTATCCCAATTTCTATACTGAATTGGTTTTTTAATTCCTTCTGTATAAAGAACTCCTTTTTTAGATAATTGTGAAGCAAAAGCTAGCGCTGCATTTATACATAATTCTCCCCCCATCATCTCTAGCTCAGGTTTTTTAAAATGTCTTACAAATCCAACTTGCTCAACTTTATTTAATAAAAGTTTTGATACTTTTCTTTTTAGTTTATTTGGGCAGTTTCTAACTAAAGCAGTAGAGTTTCCTTTAGCAATTTTAAATATAAAAACAATGAATACAACCACAGCTATTTGCTACCATGTTAAGCTCCCAGAAGCAGTTATATTCGACTCCCTCAAAGCGGAAGGAGGGAGTCGAACCCTCGTCTCAGGCGCCACAGGCCCATATTCTGCCGTTAAACTACATCCGCCATATTTACATTTAAGATTAATAAAATTAAGTATAAAAGACTTTTTGTTTAAGAATTTTTTATAAGAATTATTAAAAGCTAAGCTAGGATTGTTTTTTATTCTATTAGTGATGGGGAAACCCCCTATTTAATTTAACTTTCATAATTTTCCTAGTAGGAAGGGGTTTTTAAATCTTTCATAAACTTCCCACTCATTTTCATCCATTGTCCATTCTGCGAATATTCCAATTCCAACAAATCTTCCATTGTTTTTTTGGACTTCTGAAGCATAAACTGATAAAGAATTTTCAATTGTTTCTGGGTAATTTTTATGGGTTGGGATGCCTAGCATGAGATTTGAATTTAAATTTAATTTTGATAATTCACTTACTTGGTATTTTAGTTCCTCTTTATACTCATCTTCCTCTGAAATAGAATAATCATAACCTGGAATAAAAATTAAATCAACTTTATCTGATACTTTTTTAAAATAGCCCCTGTCCCACCCCCATTCATTGTCATTTTCCCCCTTTGAAAGAGTTCCTGAATAAACTGCAATTATTTTATTTTTAGGGATTTTTAAATTAAGAAAATTCAAAAAATCAAGATATTCTTCTCTTTCAGAAAACCTTACAGGCTCTATGTCAACATAAACTCCATCAAAACCAGATTCAATAAGCATGGAATAATCTGAAATAAAATTATTTTTTAATTTATCATTAAAATCATAGCTATAAGTATTTATCTCGCTATAAGAGAGGATTATAAAATTATAATTATTCTCTTTTTCATAATCAGTTATTAAGCTAAGAAAATCATTTATTTCATTTTTAGGGGTTTCAATTTTTCCGCTTTTTGAAGTATCCCCAATATCAATAATCAGGTATTTTATTTTATTCTCTTTTATTTTGCTAAGGCTTTCCTTAGTTATCCAGATATTTGCAACTATTGCATCTCCTTTTTCCATTTGCTTTTGGGCTCTGATTACATTGTTATTTGTAAAATCTTTTTTCTCTTTTCCTTGATTAGAGAGATTAATCAAAATTAAAACTAATATCAATACAATTAGCAAGAAAGAGATAACTGTTAGTATTGGTAAATTATTTTTTTTCATGTTAAATGTTTGAGTTTTCATCTTAGTGCCTTCCCGCATATATCCTGCTTGGAGACACGAGAATTACATTTGGGTCTTTTTGCAGGGCTTTCAGGGTATTTACATAAATATTCCATTTTTCAGGATCTATTTCATCATCTTTTTTGCTTTCAAAATCCTGCTGATGTGCCCATAAAGGGATTATTTTAATACTATTAACAGTAAGAATTGGCTGGTCCACTTGAAAATTTTTTATTTGATTGAAAATTTCCTGGGGATTTTGAAAAACAGCTTCTTTTCCAGCAGTGCCTTCTTTTGAAAAGCCAACTCCATATTGAATTATATCAAAAGTTTCTGTTGAATTTAATGGCCCTGTTAAGTCTCCTATAAACATATCAAAATAGAAATTAAATCCTAAAGATTCTAAAATTTTTACACTAGTCATATCAATATTTCCTTCTATTTGGTTATATGCTCTAGGCATCTTTATTTCATTGTTATTAGTCATTTTTTGTATTTTTTTCTTAAATTCATCCTGCCCTTTTTTTATTATATTCTCTTGCTCTTCAAAGCTAAGAGTATCCATTATCATTTCTTTTTCATCTCCAATATAGCCTTTTTGCACAAGCTCTATGTATTTGCTATGATACATTTTTAAAAAAACTTGTTTAAATTTTCCATCATCTCTCATTGTCCCAGGATAAAAACTAAATGCAGATGAAATCTGATTATTATTATGAAAATCTGCTAATTTACCATAAAAATAAAGCCAGTCATCTGAAACATCTCCATCAATATCTCCAACATAAGGGGCAATATATATTATTTCAGACATATTTGAGCTTAGGTTAAGGTCTATTTCTTTTATTTCTTTAGGAGGCGCGGCGATTTCGCTGTCATCTAACCCTGCTTCTTCATAAAATCCAAATAATCTGTATTTTTTTGCTGTTGTAATTGTAATAAAAGATAAATCAATTATAAGGGCTATAAAAAAGATAAAAACCAGTGCAATTAAGATATTTTTAAGTCTTGAATTCATTTAATCTTCTAAACTCTTGTGTTTTTTAATATTTCTATGACAAAATTCCTGCCAAAGGATAATATATAATTCATTATTGAATAGGGATATTCCTTTGCAAGATTATTCTCCATTATTATATTTTTTATATTGTTCTTTTCAAGCTCTTTCAAGTATTCTTCATCTATGTAGTGTTTAGCACCTTTTCCTGACAGATAATTTTCTGCATTATATTTTTTGCATATATTTATTAATAATTCATGCTTTTCTCCCCTGATTTCCTCGTCAATTATTAATTCAGTTGGTATTTCTAAAAATTCTTTAATTAAAAGAATTAATTTTATATTTAATTCAGCAAGCCTGTTTTGCTTGGAGTTGTAAATTTCAATTGTTTTCTTTAGTAATTCAGGCTCTTTTGATTTTGCATAATTATACTGCAGAGTTTTTATGTGCTTTTTTGCCCAATTTTTGCTGTGGTCTATTTTTACATCCCTCAAAACCTGGTTCTGCGATCCAAAGACCGGGACAGTTAGCCATAAATCTCCATTCTTGGTTGGAATCCTGTTTCTTCTTTGCCATCCTTCTTCTCTTTCAAATTGTATGTTGGTTATTAATACAAATACATCTGCATTCCACATTTTGTGAAAATACGAGAGGTTTGGCATAAAATTAGATTGGTGAGCAGCTATTGTTTTAGACATTTTCCTCTCTCCTTACAAGATGATTTATAGAAAATGCTTCAGCATATCCTACATTAACGGTATTTCCATTTACCATTGCAATATTTTTTACATGCTCAATATCAAAGCTCCCTTTTTCAATCTGGGTTTTATAGCAAGAAAGAGAATCAATTTTTTTATCCATATCTTTTTTAGACAATTCAATAAAATAATGAGGCTCAAAAGATAAATGTGTTGAAGGCCCTTGAAAAAGAAATATCTCTGGAATTGCTCTTCTTGCTGCAGAAGCTACAGCTAGGCTTAAATTTCTGTGATCCTGATGCCTGTCACTTGGAAAATGAGTATATAATCTTTGAATATTATATTTTTTTAAGTTATCTTCAATAAACTTTACTGTTTTAAGATTTGATTCAACAAATCCATCAGGAAAATTGCCAAAAATTATATTTTTATTCCAAGTTTTTTTAAAGAACAAAAACATTCTTCTTTGTTTGTGGTATGATTACCATTTTCTCCATTTGTAAGCACTATTACATATACTTCATCATTTTTTTTCAGGTGCTTTAATATAGTCCCTGCTGTTCCTAATTCAGCATCATCAGGGTGTGCTCCAATAATCATTACATTAGCCATTGTAAAAATTATGATAACCAGAATTTAACTCTTTTATAATATTTACAATGCTGAAAAATATATAAATACTGCTAATATATAGTATATACATTGGATAATATATGTTTTATTACCTATTTATTTCTTTCTCCCTCTTTTCTGCCTTGAAAAAATTCCAACAAGCTTATCATCAATATTTGGCTCAGAAATAGTTTCTTTTAAGCTGGATATGCAGCTTCTTCTTACAATATCCTCAACCATTTCACGAAGTGAAAACAGGTTTTTCTTTGCTCTTTTTTGGAGAATCTTTACTTCTTTTTCATCGAGATTAATTGTAAGTTTCATTTTTTTACAACATAGGTTTTCTCAACTTTGAATGACTTATAGATTCCCTCAAGAATATCAGTTCCTGCATATCCTGCAAGTAAAGATAATCTGTAGTCAAAGTTAAAAATCAATCCAGTAAAAATTCCAATAATAAATGCAATTATAACTGTAATCACATAATAACCCCATAAAATTCTTCTTCTTAATGAAAGAGCTTTCAGCAAGCCAATAAATCCTCTTGTCAATCCTCCAACTCCGCCAAGCAAAGCTGGAAGAATTAATAAATTCAAAGTATTTGCATCCATCTCTCCTCTTTTAAATTTCTAAGAAGTTTTATTATTTAAAGGTTTGTGTTTGTAAATTTGTATAATCTTTTATCTTAAAAGTTTTTTATTCTAATAATCCCCGCTCTATCACAGACTTGGAGAAATAATCTTCTTTATATTTTTCAAGCAATTCTTTTAATTTTTTATTTCTCTCTTTTTTATTTCCAAGTTCATGGCTGCATAATCCCTGATAATACAAGGAAGTTGAGTGAAACTCTTCATAGCTCTCTAGTTCTTGGAAATCTGCTAAAGCTGATTTGAATTTTCCTGCAAGATACAAAGAAAAGGCTTTTTCAAATAATAATTTTTTTCTTTCATCTTTACTTGCGTTTTCAATCTGCATGCAAGCTTGCTTATAAGCTTGCCCATGATCCCGAACACCCCTGAAAAATTTTATTTTCCATAAATTATCAACATGCTCCCTATCAAGAGCATTAAGTTTTCTTTCTTCTTCATAAAGATTAGCGTCAATCATTCCTATCTGGAGCTTATTTTTTGAAAGAATATAGATAGCATTCCAGTCATGAAGCTGAAGTTTTCCAAAAACTGCCTTTCCAATATAAACATTTCTTGTTTTTTCATTATCTTCTTTTAACAGATTAAGAATATGTATCATATTATCTGCATAAGCAGTGCAATCTCCTTTTGCATCTTCAAAATTATCTTCAATAAAACTGTCTATTGGAAAATCTTTATTTTCATAGGAAAAATTATCAGCTACAATATCTGCACTTAAAACTATCAAATCTAAGGCAGGCATATTTCTTAATTTTTCTTTTGAAAGCTTATATTTTTGATATAATTTTTCTCTGAATTTTTCTTTATCTCTATAAATTTGATAAGGCTTTTCATTATTGATTAGCCATTCTAAATCAAAAGCCAGTGAAATTTTTTCATCTAAAAATTCAATTTCATCCAAGGGCTTTAATTCAATAGAATCATAGTTTATTATTTCTCTTAACAAGTAATTAGCTGTTCCAGATTTTGCTTGTTTTGGATAATAAGTTTTTTCATGAGAAAAAGGACTTGTGCATCCTATGGCAAGAGCTAAGACAAAAGAACAAAATCTTAATTTTTTCATTTAAAAACTTTATTTTAGAAATTTATAAAGATTATTATAATTTTTTGTTAAAGCTATAAATCTAGAACTCTACAACCTCTTTATCATCTTTTTTTTCTTCCTCTTCATCTTCTTCCTCTTCATCTTCTTCCTCTTCATCTTCTTCCTCTTCATCTTCTTCCTCTTCATCTTCTTCCTCTTCATCTTCTTCATCTAATTCATTTTCATCCCACTCTGCTTCTTCTTGTGCTTCAGCTTCCATCTCATCTAACCTATCATAATAATCAGGAATTTCTTTAAGATGGGCTAATGCTATTTTCCCAGTTATTAAAGGGTCATTATCAGTTACATTTGTTTCAGGGTCATGAGCCCCATGTTCTAGCTCAACATCCATTCCTCTTCTGAATTGTGCAATGTCAATTTCATCCCAGTCAATTCCAAGCTCATCTCCAACTTCCCTTGCTTCTTCTTCTGTAAAATGATCCCCTTCCATTTGCCTCATTTAAAAATTTATGATAATATAACTGTTTTAATGTTTTTAAATTTATTTGTTCTTTTATCTATACTCTTCTCTTTCATAATCTTTAAATAACCTTATATTATGCAGATTTAATGGAAAATAAAACTAGGATTATTCTATTAGCAGTTTTTGTTATCATAGTTATCTCTATTGCTTATTGGCAGACTTATTCTTACCAGGAAAAAAGGGCAGAGAAAATTCAGGAGTATAAAAAAGCATTTTATTCTGCAATGTTATGTGAATATAACTGCCCTTTGACAAATCAAAAATATCAGAATAAAACCCAATTGCTTCCAGAAGCAAGATGCGTGAAAAACTGCACTAAGAGCTTTAAGGCAAATTATTCAAATCTAACTTTTTCAAAGCAAGAGCTTCAAATTGATGATTTATTCAAGGATTTAGAAGCTGCAATAAAGAAATGCAGGGCACAAACTGTTAACGCAACTTCTTTATCAGTTAACAATACATTTTATTTTTCATGCTCTGCAGAGGAAATTGCAAAATTAAAGGGAGAATATGGTTATTTATCTGAAAATTAAATTATATACAAAAGAAGAAGCAGGCATCTCGCTAAGCCCAAATCCAAGGCCTGAGACAGATACTAATAACTAATAAAATAATCTTTTTAACATATAAAAATTTATAAGACCTCTTTTTATAATTTTTGAATGTTCAAATACCATCTAGCTCCATTGAAAGAACAGGACAAGTTAGCCAATGGATTCTTGAAAACTAATGAAGGAAGATATTTGCCAATAGGAATCTGCGGAGTAGAAATTGATGATTCCCAGGAAATATTTGCATTTGAGCAGGACAGATTAGATGAAGGACTTTTAAAACTGGAAGAAAGCAGAGAGTATATTCACATAAATAAATTAGAAGAGGTTACCAGGTTTTACATGGGCGATGAGTGTTTTGTTGCTACATCTGTTTATGGCTCAAGAGATGCCCCTCAAGTTCAGGCATTAAGAGAGTTAAGAGACAATTGTCTTATGAAAACTCCAACAGGCAGGGCCTTTGTCAGAGCATATTATAGTGGCCTGGGAAAATTAATAGCTAGAATTATAATAGATTACACTCCTTTTTTAATCCCTCTTTTTCAGGGAGAATTTGATTGTTTAGCGAGGAGGCATTTGAAAAAGAAAAATAATTAACAACCCTTAAAAACCCAGTCTTCTTTCTCATTTCATGGCAAAAGCACTTGTTTTATTTTCAGGAGGGTTAGACAGCAGGCTAGCTGCAAAAATATTAGAAGAACAGAATATTGAAGTTGAATTAGTTATGTTCCTTTTCCCATTTGGAAGCGGATGCTGTAATGCTGAAAATGGGGAATTATGCAGCTTTAATTTTTCTCAAATGCAGGGGTTCAAGCTTCATTTAATAAACTGCAGAAAAGGAAAACTTTTTCAGGAATTTTTGGAAATAATAAAAAACCCAAAACATGGAACAGGCTTTGGAATTAATCCATGCAGAGACTGTAGGATTTTTCTTTTTAAGCATGCAAAAATCCTTGCTGATAAGATAAAAGCAGATTTTATAGTAACGGGTGAGGTTTTAGGGGAAAGGCCAATGTCCCAGTTTAGAGATTCTTTGTTATTGATTGAAAAACAGGCAGGCTTGGAAAATAAGATATTAAGGCCTTTATCAGCAAAGCTTCTCCCAGAAACAGAAGCTGAAAAAAAAGCCCTTGTAAACAGGGAAAAATTATTTGCAATTCAGGGAAGAGGTAGGAGAAAGCAAATAAAATTGGCAAAAAAATTTAATATTAACTACCCAATGCCTGGAGGAGGGTGTTTATTATGTGAGAGAGATTATGCAAAAAAACTTTTAGATTTATTCAAAAATAGAGAGGTAATTTTTCCTGAAGAAATTGAGCTTTTAAATATAGGGAGGCATTTCAGGAAAAATGGAAAAATAGTCCTTGGAAGAGACAAAAAAGAAAATGATTTTATTGAAAACTTAAATAAGGAATTGAAATTTAATTTAATTTTGCAGGCAAGGAATTCTCCTTCTGCTGTTTTTGAAAAAACAGAAGATAAGCAGTTTGCAGAAGAGCTGATAAAAGCTTATTCTGAAAAAAATTTTGACTTAAGAAAAGAATTTGAAAAATATAGGATAAATAAGGGTTTAATTTAAGAATATAGTGAAAGACATAAGTCTTTCCCTATCTAGTCAACGCAAACAAAAAGCATTTACAAAATTAATATAAGATAGATAAATGCTTTTTGTTTGACAAACTGAGGAAAAACTAAAGTCGTTGACTATAACTATCTGAATCAGTAATTTTTCCTTCAATTTTATCTCTTATAGTTATTCTATTTCTTGCTTTTTTAGCTCTTTCTTCATCAATCCACAAATAATTAACAGCCCATACATTTTCAGAAGGAGAATGTTTAGGTCTAAAGTCTCCATTATAAATATGCTTAAGAATGATAAAAGAATTTGCTCTTATATCTTTAGAAAAACCGCGAATTATTCTGTCATATAGTTTTCTTGCTTCTTCTTCAGCTATTGATTCGCATTCTGCTTCAATCATTGCTCCAGTAATAAACTGAGTTTTAAGAGAGTCAGTGCTTCCATCTGCAACATAGAATTTTCCATCCATTTTCTGAACAAGCTGAACTAACCGGCTATCCCAATCAATCATAAAAAGAATAGATTTTCAGTGTTTATAAAATTATTTATTCTCAAAAGCTAATTCCTTTTTGCATCAGTGCTTTTTTTCTGAATTTCCTCTTTTCCAATTCTTCCAAGAAACTCATTTATGAACTTTTCATTTTTTTCTTTGTCAACAATTTCTTTTACTTCATAAATCTCATTGTTATTGACAATTTTCTTTTCAGCTTTAATAGAAGTTATCCCAGCTTCATAAGCTAGCTTGGAAACTAAAATCTCTCCTTTTGACATGTCAGCAAGCTTTTTAACAATTCCAATTGTATTTCCCAATGCTGTGAACTTTAGTTTCTTGTCTTCAATCTTATTTATAATATCCCCTGAATTTATTCCTATTCCAAATTCAATTTTCTCCTTGAATTTCCTATTATGCTCCCTTAATACAGAAGATATTTTTTGCGCTATTTTAACAGCCTCTATCTCATTCTTGAAAGAGTGGGTTACAATAGAGCTAAATACTATTAAGATATAGTCTCCTTGCTCATAAACAGCCCCTTTTTTCTCATAAACCTGCTCAATTGCTTTCTCTAGACTTTGTTTTGAATTTTTTTCTATTTTATTTTTAATCTTCAATGCAACTACAGCAGCTTTTGTTTTATAGCCATCAAGAACTAGGGATTGCTCTGCCTGGCTTGGAGGCTCTGCAAATTTCTTTATAATTTCTTTCTGCTTTGGTTTTGTATCATCTTTTATTATCTTCCCATTTTCATCAACTCTTATAACCTGGTTTTTTCTTCCAAACAACTTTTCTTTCCATGGATAGGCAAAAGAGCTTTTTTTGAAAATATTTCTAAATAAAAATAAAACTCCTGCACCTAATATAACTAATAAAAAAATCCAGATAACAGGGCTTAGAAAAATCCCACTTCCTTTTGCAATCTCTTTTACATTTACTGCATAGCCAGTTAGAACAATTCCTGAAGCAGTTGTTTCAGATTCTCCGTCACTAACCTTTATGTCATAAGCCTCGTTTGAGCCAGTTAGCTTGAATTTTGCCTGTTCTCCAAGGGCTAAATTTAATTTTTTAACAAAAGGCTTTCCATTCAAGTCAATCTGCACATCTTTATTATAAAGAATGTTTCCAATATTAATCACAGTTAATGAGTCATTTTCTATTTTAAAATCAGCTATTGCTTTTTCATTGACATAAAATTTTTTTATTGAGCTTAGCTCAGCTTTTGACACTTCTGCTTCATAATATCCTGATGTTAAGTTTGTTGGAATTTTGTATTCAATAGTTTCTCCAGATTTCATAATTCTCTCAAAAATCCGGTTTTGTTTTTCATCTCTTATAATAACTGAAACTTCGTCGTAGATAGGCAACTCAGACTGGTCTAGTAATAATGGCTTGAAGCTAAAGCTATCACCAGGGTTTAGACTTTGGCTGTTTAAAGCAATATCTATATTTGTTAAAACCTGCTGGACTTTAAGATTTGCTGCAGCATTCCCTTTGCTTGTCTTTTCATTATTGCTTAGTTCATAAGCAAGAACATCAATCCTGTAATCGCCAGCAGGAATGTCTTTTGAAAGATTAAAGCTTAGTGAAAATCTTCCATCAGAAACAATTCCTATGTAATTCCCTGCATTTGATTGAGAACTAGCAGCATTATTTGTTTTAGCTGTTTCTTTGCTTTCATTTCCTGCTGTTTCATTGGAAGTTTCATTATTAGCTTCCACAACTGTGGAAATTATCTGCTGGATTAAATTAAGAACAGGGATTGTTATTTCAACTGTCCCATTAATTCCAATCCCATTTAATCTTCTCGCATTCCCTGAAATTAAAATTTCCTCTCCTGGCTTTGCAAAAATAGAGTCAATATCAAGGGAGATTTCTAATTCACTGGAAATTTTGAAACTCCTGCTTTTATAATCTGCTTTTGAATATTCAGCCTCAAAATAGCAATCTCCTGATATATCTTTTATATAAGCAGATGTAAGAGGGACAGCAAAACTAAAGCTTTCTTCAGGGGTTGTTGAAAAGTAGACAATGACCGGATTTCCATTGCATATTAGTTCGATTTTAACAGGTGCATTTTCCAAAGGTGTTATATCAACTCCAATTTCTATTGCATCACCTAAGTTATAAACTCCTGCTGGCTGGGAAAAATAAACACCTGCTGAAACATTTATTATTAAAATTAAAAATAAGATAAAAATTCCAAAACTAAACAAAGCAGTCTTCCCTTTTTTCATAATTTATTTAGTTAATAGCTATATTTAAATGTTTTTGGTGTCAAAAACATTTAACAGATAATTGGTTTTATCTAGAAGTTAAAAAATCAACATTTAAATAGACTTAAATTATTATTTTATAATGAAAGATAAAATGATTGTAACCCCTTGGGAAGTCGAGGGAGAAATTGATTACAGCAAGCTTGCAAAAGAATTTGGAGTGGAAATCTTAAATGAGAAACTCCTGGAGAGAATAAAAAAGCATGCAAAAGAGCTGCATTTCATGCTTAGAAGAAAAGTCTTTTTTGCAAACAGGGATTTAAAATGGCTCTTAGATGAATATGAAAAAGGAAACAAGTTTTTTCTTTATACAGGCAGGGGCCCATCTGGAAAAGTTCACCTAGGCCATCTGGCAACATGGATGTTTACAAAATGGCTCCAGGATAAATTTGATGTTGAATTATGGTTCCAATTTACAGATGATGAAAAATTCCTGTTTAAAGACCAGTCTCTGGAAGAGACAGAAAAATGGACTTATGAAAATATGCTGGATGTAATTGCCCTGGGCTTTAATCCAAAAAAAACTCATTTCCTGATTGACACAAAGCACGCGAATCTTATGTATCCAGAAGCAATTAAATTTGCAAAGAAAATTAATTTTTCAACTGTTAAAGCAGCTTTTGGATTTACAAATGATTATAATATCGGAGCTATATTCTACACAAGCATGCAGGCTGTTCCAGCAATAATTCCAAGTGTCTTAGCTAAAAAAAATATACCCTGCTTAATTCCCCTAGCAATTGACCAAGACCCTCATTTCAGGGTTGCACGAGATGTTTATCCTAAACTGGGATTCTACAAGCCAGCAATAATTCACAGCATGTTTCTTCCTCCATTACAGGGCATGGAGGGAAAGACAAGTTCCAGCGATTTCAATTCAGCCATATTTACAACAGATTCTCCAAAAGAAGTTGAAACCAAAATAAACAAATATGCATTTTCAGGAGGCCAGCCAACAATTGAAGAGCACAGAAAGTTAGGAGGAAACCCTGATGTTGATGTTCCATTCCAGTATTTAAGAATGCTTTTAGAGGAAGATGACAAAAAATTAGAGCAAATAAGAAAAGACTACAAATCAGGAAAAATGCTTACAAGTGAACTAAAAAAATACACAATTGATAAAATCAATGCATTCTTAAAAGAGCACCAGAAAAAGCGAGAAGAAGCTAAAAACAGGATTAATGAGTTTTTGTGGAAGGTTTAATAATATGAACGGAGATTTTCAATCATTTCATGAAATATGCCCTGAACTTGCAAACACTGAAACAAGAGGTATATTTAATTTTTTTAATAGTAATTTCCCTCCGGGCCAATATTATTTTTTGGAAAGCTATTGCAATGACAAAAAATGCGATTGCAGAAAAGTTATGATTATGGTTGTAAATAAAAATAGGCCCATAGCGACAATTGGATTTGGTTGGGAAGACATAAATTTTTATGAAAAATGGATTGGTGACAAAGAAACTGCTAAAATCATGAAAGGCCCAAGCCTTGAATTAGGAGGAATCCACTCAGAATTTGCAAATCGATTTCTCAAATTTTTTAAGGAAAAAATCTTAACAGACAAACCATATATTGAGAGAATAAAAACTCATTATAAAATCTTTAAAACTAGATTGAGAATATAGGCTAAAAAGTGTAACAAAAAATGTTACACTTATGGCTTAAAGTGTAACAAAAAATATAACACTTTAGAAAGGTTTAAAAAGCCTAATTGCCTGTAATAATTATGAATCAAGAAGAGCTTTATTCAATATTACTTGGCCAGCAAAAAGAATTTGGAGAAGAAAATCCAACAATAGATAGAGAAATGGCAAAGAAGGCTATTGGATTTATTTCAATTAATATGCCAATTGTTATAACTGGAGTTAGAAGATGTGGCAAGTCTTTTTTATTAAAGATAATAAAAAATGAGCTAAAACTAAAAGAAAAAGAATATTTTTATGTTAATTTTAATGATGAAAGGCTAGTAAACTTTTCATTGGGAGATTTTCAGAAGATAATGGATTTTCTAATTGAGATGGAATATAAAGAAAAATGTTTTTTATTTATAGATGAAATTCAAGAAGTTAGTGGATGGGAAAAATGGATAGATAGAATAATGAGTAAGTATAAAATTTTTATTACAGGCTCAAATTCAAGACTTTTAAGCAGCGAGATAGCTACTATACTTACGGGAAGATCAATAAGCTTAAATTTAACACCTTTAAATTTCAAAGAATTTTTATCTGCCTATAATGTAAACCTAAAAAATTGGAAGCTTGACCTAAAGGAACAAGCAGTAATAAGGAGGCAACTTAACTCTTTTGTTGAAATTGGAGGAATTCCTAAAAGAATTACAACTGGGCAGAAAATAGTTATCACAGAACTTTACGAGGATATCCTTTATAGGGATATAATCAAGCGTCTTGGCAAATTAGACAAGCAGATAAAAGAAATTAGTTTGTTTTTCTTATCAAATCCTTCTTCATTAATTAGCTTAAGAGCAATTTCAAAAATGGTTCAATTAAAAAACATTGAAACTGTAAAATCTATTCTTGAAGCCTTTGAAAGTTCTTTTTTATTCTTTTTTGTAAATAAGTTTAATTATTCTATAAAAAAACAGATTCAAAATCCTAGAAAAGTTTACTGTATAGATAATGGATTTCTGGTTGAAATGGGATTTAGAGTTAGAGAAGACAAAGGGAAATTATTGGAAAATTTGGCAGCTATAGAGTTGAAAAGAAAAGAAAAAGAAATTTTTTATTATTCAGATAAATATGAATGTGATTTCGTGGTAAGGAAAGGAAATAAAATCACTGAAGCCATTCAGGTAACCTATGAGCTGAATGATAAAAACAAAGAAAGAGAAATAAATGGCTTAATAGAAGCTTTAGATAAATTTAGCCTTAATGAAGGGATAATTTATACATTTAATCAAGAAGAAACTTTTAAAAAAAGAAATAAAAAAATTAAAGTTATCCCTATTTGGAAATTGCTTCTGGGCTAGAAAAGCGACAGAAAAAAGAGAAGAAGCAAAATCAAGGATTGATGAATTTTTGTATAAATAAAACCGATAATTATATAAGGCAAGGTTATCTATAAAATATATGGAAAAACAAATAATGGATTTTACAGTTATAATTGAACAAGATGAAGATGGAATATATGTCGCAAGTGTTCCAGAAATTCAAGGATGCTATACCCAGGGAAAAACTTTTCAGGAAGTAATAGAAAGGATTAAAGAAGCTATTGAAGTTTGCCTTGAGGCAGATAAAGAGGAAATAACACCATTAAAATTTATTGGGATACAAAAAGTTCAGGTAGAAAGAAACATAACTTGTTAAAATGACAAAACTCATTCAGATTTCTGGAAAAGAGTTGTGCAAAATTCTTGAGAAGCTGGGTTTTGAAAAAATTTATGCAAAAGGCAGCCATGTAAGGTTCAAGCATCCTGATGGAAGAAGAACAGTTGTTCCAGTTCATGGAAATGAGGATTTAGGCAAAGGATTATTAAGAGAGATATTAAGGCAAATTAATTTAAGCAAAGAAGAGTATGAAAAATTAAGATAAAAATTATTCTTATATAAACCCTAAATCTTATACAATCTTCCTGATTCTTTTGTAATCACAACAGATTCAAAATTCCTTATTATGTCAGGGAATTTCTTTCTCATTTCTGCCATAATGTTCATATATTCCTCAAAATTCTTGACTTCAAACTCAAGCTCAATATCCCATGGCCCGATTACATCAACAATAGCAATTATATTGGGATGCTTTGAACAATAATCAATAAATTCTTTTTTTCTTTCAGGAAGATAACTCTGAAAATAAACAAGAGCTTTGCAGTATTCATACCCAAGTTTTTTTAAGTCTATGTTAGTTGTAAACCTGACTAAAACTTCTTTTTCAATTAATTTTTTTATTCTATATATAACCTGGGGAGCAGAGATATTTGCTTTTTTTGCAAGTTCCAGTATAGTTATTCTTGAATTTAATGTAATCTCCCGCATGATAATCAAGTCAATACCATCAAAATTCTCTTTATCTGCTAATCCCCCATAAACTTTTATTCTTGTTTGCTTGTAATCTTCAATAAGCCATTTTCTGTTGTAAAGATAATACCTTAAATTAACCACAATCTGCTTATTAAGAATATATTTGCTGAATTTATTTATAATTTCATTTTTAGTGTTTTCAAATTCAATTATGTCCTTTGCCTGAAAAGCAAAGATAGCATCATATTTCCCATTGCATTTTACAATCCAAACACCTGAAGTCTTTTTCAATAAATAATCATAAATTTTCTTCTCAGTACATTCATTTATATTCTGAAATTGAAGATAAATTTTATATAAAGTATAGCCAAATTTAGCAAGGTCTAAATCAGCTGAAAAACCAGTTATAATCTTTTTATCAATAAGATTATTAATCCTATATCCAACACTGCTTTTGCTTCCTTTCATTGATTTAGCTATCTTTTTGTTAGATTGCCTTGCATTGCAATCAAGCTGGTAAAGTATTTCCCTGTCTTTATTGTCAAGCTCCATATTAGTTCAAAATTAGTATAATATATAAATCTTTCTAATTTTGGACTAAAAAGAAGGGATAAATTTTAAATATTCTAGAGTAAAAGAAAAGTTATAGAATCAAAAATTAAATTTAAAAAATTTTAACAATGAAACAAGAAGAATTTATAAAATTAATGAATCGCCTTAAAAGGCATGGATTTAGCATGCCTCCTTTAAAATTATTTTCTTATAGCTATTCTAATAAGCCTGAACATTTTAAGTATTATAGCATGCGCTTTACTAATAAGGTTGATTTAGAGTCAACTGTCATTGCAGATGAGCCTTATCCAGTTGTTTTGCCTCTACAGAGTATACTTGAAATTCGATTTGCAGATTTACCCATAGAAATTCCCATTAGCAGATTTATAAGAAAGAACTCAACACCAATGATACAGTTTCATTGCCAATCAGCTTATTTTTCAAGTTTGTATGATCCAAAAACTAAAGAAATTCCTCTAAAACAATTGGAAGATATTCCAGCAACTTTAAGAAGCGAATTTGATTTAATTGACAGACTAAAAAAACATATTTATGGATGTGGAGATACCCCTCTTCTAAGAAAAGTTAAAATTGAAAATAGTAACAAAACTTGGGAAGGGTTATTCGTAGAATTAATAAGGCTGGGAAAATTAAAATGGGCAAATATCTTAGGAGAAACTTTCCCTTATGTAATATCAACTTCTGAAATTATCGGAGATTGTGGTGTGTCAATGGGAGGCTTATATTTCGTGGCTGGTGATTTGACTAAAGAGTCCTGGCAAGAACAAATAACTGCTTATCACGATAGATTTTGCAGAACCCTCGGGCATGAAGAAACTCTAAAAAAAGATTTAGAATTAGCAAAGGCACTTAAAAAAGGAAAACAATTTAAAAAATGGAGAGAAGACTTAGAAAAGTTAAAATATCCGCCTCGTTGACAGTATTTAATCTGTCGCAAAAATTATAACACTTTTTTATTAAAGTTTCAAAAAATGTCACACTTTGCGGAAGCTTTAGGCGATGAATAATTTTACATAAGCAGTTACTAATCTTATTTACTTGTAAATCCTTCCTCTTTTGTCAAGAACCTGCACAATCATGGTTTTTGATTGAAAATCAATATCAATTAATGCTCTATGTTTGCCTATTCTAAATTTATAATAGTCTCCCTCATAATGTTCCAGATACCTGAATGGATCTTCTTTTAATTGTTCAAACTTTTCAAGAATTCTTAATGCAATGTCTTTTGGCAGATTTTCCAGAAATTTTAATGGTTTTGGCTTCTAGATTAAGTCGTACCTCTTTTTTATCTCTATTTATTTTTCTTTTTTAAATATCCTTCTCTTTACTTCTTCATGAGAAATGCATTCAGAGACAGGAGTTTCTCTTGCTTCTCTTAATTCCTTCCTTGCCCAATCAGTAAGCTCTCTTTCAGACATAAGAATATTCTTAATTAGAGCCACATCTTGAATTAATCGCTTTATATCCTTTTCATTTATGCATATTTTTTCTTGTTCCATAAATATATTACTGAGTTTAAGCTTATAATATTTTCGGTTTTTAAAAATTCTTCTAATTCCTGTAAAAATCATGATTTCCGATTCTTGCAGTTCTTGTCATTCTGTTTGCCCAGGAGGGATTAGCAGTATTGGGATTAAAATAATGATTTGCGCCGTTTGTTGGATCAGCAACTCTTCTTCCTAAAACATTTCTTGCAACCCCTAAACATTCTCTAAAGTTTGAAGCATCATATCTCATAGGGTTCATTAATCTTGTCCTATTAGGATCTCCTAGATTAAAGCAAGAATATTGTGCTCTTCTTAATAACACTTGCCTTAAATTTCCTCCAAATCTTCCTGGATTTTGCAATCTGTTTACTGCAGAATATGCAACAGCTATCCTTCCTTGATAAGATTCCCCTCTAGCTTCTCCAAAAATCATTCTTGCTAATAATACTTCATCACTATCAGTTGAAAAATCATTTGTCCTGTAATTAGGTTCTGTTGTTTGAGGTTGTAGCTGAGCTGCTGGCATCGGGGATCTAGTTGCCGGTGCTCTCTGCACTAGCCTGGCTTGTTGATTAGAAAGATAATCCTTGGAATTATTTCTAGGAGTTTCACTAGGGCATCCTAATGCTGTAAGAACTAATGCTCCAAGCCCATATTCTAAAAATCTTCTTCTTTCCATAAAAATCACCAAGAAAAATCCTATATAAAGATTATTATAATTATTTACTACTATTTTCAGGTACTATTAATTATATTATGTAAAATATATATGAATTATCATTTGAGGAATGCAAAAATTCAGGCAGGATACACTCAAAAAGAGCTTGCAAAAAAAGCAAGAATTAAAGGAGGCTACATGGTTATATTGCATTATGAAAGATTGAGAAAATTTCCTTCTTTAAGAAACGCAGCAAAAATTACAAAAGTATTGAAAAAACCAAACATTTTATAAATCCTTTATATTTATCTAATTCATGAAAATCCTGTCCCTTCACTGCGATTACATAAAATTTAAGGCAGTTAAAAAAGCAATAAAAGAGCCTGAAGAGCTATTTGAAGAAAAAAAGAAAGAGATAATTGTAAAAGAACCTCTTGTGATCTTAACAGCAGTTGAAAAGGGAGATGAGGCAAACAAGAATATTGTTGAACAATATCTAAAGGAAATAAAGGACATTGCAAAGCAGGTTAATGCAAAAAACATTGTTCTCTATCCTTATGCTCATTTATCTCCAAATCTTTCCAAGCCAGCTTTTGCTATGGAAACAATGAAAAAAGCAGAAGCAGAGCTTTCTAAGGATAAAAACTTCAAAGTTACAAGAGCTCCATTTGGCTATTACAAGGAATTTGAGCTAAAATGCAAAGGGCATCCTTTAGCTGAGCTATCAAGGGAGATAAATAGCGAGGGAAAGCAATCTCAAAAAGAGAAAATTATTTCAGTTTCTGAAGAAGTTTATGATTATAAAAAATTATTAAATGAAATATCAAAAACAAAACTTGATAGGGAAAAATTAAAAGATAATGACCATAGAATTATTGGAAAGCAGATGGATTTATTCTCATTTTCAGAAACAGCTCCTGGAATGGTTTTTTGGCATAATAATGGACTTATTATAAAAAATAAATTAATTGAATTCTGGAGAGAAGAGCATAAAAAAGCAGGTTATGAAGAAGTTTCAACTCCGCAAATTCTTGACAAGAAATTATGGCAGATATCGGGGCATTGGGAAAAATATAGGGAAAACATTTTTTTAACACAATATGAAAATAGAGTATTTGCAATAAAACCTATGAACTGCCCTGGAGGAATTTTAATTTTTAAGCTAAAGCAAAGATCTTACAAAGATTTTCCAATAAGAGTTGCTGAACTTGGAATAATTCATAGGCAAGAGCTTTCAGGAGTTTTAGGAGGATTATTCAGGGTTATTCAATTCATGCAGGATGATGCACATCTTTATTGCAGAGAAGAACAATTAGAAGATGAATTAATCAGAGTTATTGAATTAATAGAAAAATTTTACAAGCTTTTTGGATTTAGTTATAGAGTTGAACTTTCAACACGCCCGGAAAAAAGAATCGGAGATGATAAAATATGGGATAAAGCAGAACAAACTTTGGAAAAAGCATTAAAAAAGAAAAAAATGCAATTTAAAATAAATAAAGGAGATGGAGCATTTTATGGCCCAAAAATAGATTTTCATATAAAAGACTCTTTAGGAAGAGAATGGCAATGTGGAACACTTCAATTAGATTTTGCAATGCCTGAAAGATTTGATCTAACTTATATTGACGAAAATAATAAAGCACAAAGGCCTGTTATGCTTCATAGAACTGTATATGGTTCTTTAGAAAGATTTATTGGGATAATTACAGAGCATTATAATGGGAGATTTCCTCTCTGGCTCGCTCCAATCCAGGTCAGAATAATAAATTTCACAGATAGAAATAACAAAACATGCGAGAAACTAAAGCAAGAGCTTGAAAAAGAAGACATAAGAGTTGATGCAGACTTAACATCAGAGCCACTTCAGGGAAAAATCAAGCAGGCTGAAATTGAAAAAATACCCTATATAATTGTTATAGGAGACAAAGAAGAAAAAGCAGGAACTCTGGCAGTAAGAAAGGATAACAAAATAACGCAGATAAAAGCAAAAGAATTCTTGGATAAGATAAAAAAGGAAATTCTTGAAAAACTTTAAATAACCCAAAACAAACCTTTAAAAAATCAAGATACTTACATTAATCATGGAAAAAACATGCAGATTTTCATACAATAATATTGATGACAGCCTTATCTTGTCCTGCAGGGAAGAAAATGAAATTGTAAAAGAGAATTTCATTCTTGATGATTTAATCTTTAGCCTTACTGGCAGAGGAAAAATAATCGGGCTTCAAATAAGAAATTTCTCAAAAATGCTGAATGAATCTGGAATAAATGAAGAGATAGCAAATAATCTTAAGGAAATAAAGCTTAATATCCTGCCTAAAGAAAACAGTTTGTTTATGGGAATAGTTTTAATCGCATCATCAGGAGAAATAAAACTTCCTCTGGGAAGAATTTTCATGCCCCAAATATTAGCTAAATAAACTTATTTGAATAATTCTTCCTTAAACTTTTTTCAAAGTGCTTGTAATTTCTCTTTGCATGAAAAGCATTTATAATTAAAGGCTTTGCCCCATCAAGAATAATTGTGATTACAACAAAAGTTCCATCTTCTAATTCAAATATGTTTGTATCAAATAAAAAAGGAAATTGCCGAGAAAAAGTAATCTTTAAAATTTATAACTTCCATAAAGATAAGGATTAGAAATTAATCTTCCTCTATAAACAACTCTTCCATTGATTCCTGCCCCACAAGTTCCGCATGCATTAATATCTGGCTGAAGCAGAAATTCAAAGTTTTTGCAGCATTCGCCTCTCACTGCTTTTTCTAGCCCATATCTTCCAGAATTTACTTCAAACCATTCATCTCCGCTATCTTTATCTAAAATTAATACTATAGGCATTAGCCTGCGCTTTTTATAACCAGAAATAACTCTATAAGAATGCTTCCATAACTGCCTCATCAATTCATAGAGCCCTCTGTCTATCTCAAGCTTCTCCATAACTCTTCTCATATTCTTCTTCATTATTCCCCGATATGGGGAAGGTTTAAAAATATTCTTATTTTTAGTTTATAATGCAACTTACAACACCTCGCCTTAGATTAAGGCCAACAACAAGAAAAGACATCCCAGACATAGTTGCAAACATAAATAACTTAAATGTTTCAAAATGGCTTTTGGTTGTCCCATATCCTTATAGAAAAAAACATGCAGAAGAATGGCTTGAGAGTCAAAAAAAGCATACAAAAGAAAAGCCAAGAAAAGACTATACTTTTGGAATTGAATTAAGATTAGAGCATAGAATCATCGGAGGAATGGGAATTCATCATATTGACAAGCGCCAGGGAACAGCTACAACAGGCTACTGGCTTGGAGAAGATTACTGGAGGCAGGGCTATGGCTCTGAAGCATTTGAAGCTGTTTTAAATTTTGCATTTAATAAATTAAAATTAAGAAGATTAGAAGCAGAAGTTTATGTTGGAAATCCTGCCTCAGGAAAGCTTCTTGAAAAATTTGGATTTAAAAGAGAAGGTATGAGAAGAAAAGCAGTAAAATCCAAAGCAGATGGAAAAATCCATAATGCTTATATCTATGGGTTGCTGAAAGAGGAGTATAAGAAAAATGGCAAATAAATGCGTTTTATGCAATGGAAAATTGAAAAAAAAAGATTATAGACTATAAAATCTATGGAAAAAGTGTAGGCAAATTTCCAGCATTAGTTTGTGATTCATGCAACGAGCAATGGTTTGATGAAGCAACCTCAAGAAAAATAGAAGAAGTAATACTAGTAAAATTCAGTAGGGGGAAACGCCCTGCTTGAAAACAGGGCAGTTAGTTTCCCCATCTATTAGTAAAATGAAAGAGGAGCACTAATTCTAAGGTGAAAACTAAAAGCTTATAAACTTTGAGATTAAATTCTTATTATATCTTCCCCACCATTGCTTCGGCGAGGGTGGGTTTTTCAATTTTTAGTAATCAAACAAAAAATTGTTGTTGATAAACATGACCTTCGCATCCACCCTCTCAAAAATTGAATCCTCAAAAATATTTCAGAGATTAAAGCAGGAAAATCCTGAAATGGAATTATGCGCAGGATTTTTCATACTTGATTTTTTTGGAAATGACACAAAAAAATCCCTTGATTACAAAATAGGTGGAAAAATATTTACATTCACTCTTGAGGATAATGCAGATGTAATATTTAACGAGGACAAGCTTATTAATCTTCCAAACAAGCCACAGCTTTCTAAGCTCTCTCCTGAAATAAAAGTTGAATTAGATGAATTAAAGTCAATCGCAGGGGTAAGGGCTTTGGATGAAGGAATTAATTCAAAGTTCAACAAAATCATAGCTGTTCTGCAAATGAATGAAGGAAAACAAATCTGGAATTTAACCTGCATGCTTGAGCATTTAATAATTCTTAATATTTTAGTTGACGCAAACACAGGAGAGATAATAAAATTTGAAAGAAAATCAATGATGGATTTGATAAAGAAGAGATAACAAAAATTGATATTTTTGAATTCCCATTTTCCAGGCGTAAACCAGCAGAAAATACGAATAACAAAAATTTAAAAACAAGATATTCTTAATAATCCTGGAAAAAGGTGAAACATGGAAGGAGAATTAAGCCAGGAAAAGCTAAAAGAGAAATCTGAGTCTGATTCAGAGGAGTTAAAAGCAAAGTCAAAAACAGAAAGCCAGATAAGCAAGATTATAGCTGCTATTAATCCTGAATATGCAGACAATTCTTCAGAGGTAAAAGAGATTCTTAAAGAGGGAAATTTCTGGCAAGCTGTTGAAAAAGCAGAAGCAAAACCCTCAAGCGAGCATATTTTGGTTTATGATTCTCTTGCATCTACTCTTGAGCCTGTTTATTTTTGGATTTTGGATTTTATGAATAGTATATTTGCTGGAAAAGTTGAAAAGCTTGTTGATAATTTTGCATCTTCTGTTGGAAGTGGGCATTTTTCAGAATTAGGCGGAAAAAAATCAACAATGCAGCAAGAAGCTTCAAGAATCTTAGGAACAATAAACAATATATTGAAAAGTGTTATTAATTTATTATATGATTTAAGAGAGTGGCAGATAATACTTCATGATTATGAGCTTGCAAATTCAAAAGACAAATCAAAAGCAGAAGCAGGATTTCTTGCTTTAAAGCAGAGATGGATGGATAAAGTTGACATGCAGAGAGGAACTGGAAGCATTAATGCTCTTTCTTCTGGAAATCTTCAGTTTGTTACATTAAGAGACGCATTTATGATTGCTAATTCTCCTGAAAAAGTGGATGAGCTTGATTTAAATGAAAGAGTGAAAAGGCTCTTAAAGCCAAGGGTTGCAGAATTCCTTGAATGGAGAATAAGAAGTGAGCAGGAGATGAAAAAAAGATTTGAGATTGAAAAATCCTATCTTAAAAGCCAGGTTAATGCTCTTAAGCTTGAATCAAGATGGGCAAAACCTTATCTTAAGGCAGCAAGGCAGTTAGAAGGAAGTGAAAATTTAATGAGAAGGCCAGATTTAGTCAGCATGTTTAATATTATTTTGCTTGAACTTATTCTTATGGGGAAAAGCAAAGTAAAAGTTGCAGAAGCAGCTATTGATGAAAAATTTCTTCCAAAAAGTTTTGCAAAAATGAAAAACCTAAGGGATTATTATTCAGTTGTTTTAGTTGAATTTAATTTCAGAGGTGTTCCAACTAAAACAGGCCAGCATTATTCTCTTGGAGGAAGAGCAGAAGTTAAATTCAAGGCATATGGCCTTAATTCAGATGAGCTTGGGCTGCTTGATGAAAGATTAAAAGAATCTGATTTAGATGATTCATTAAAGCTAGTAGAAGGTATGACAGATGAGTCTTTAGAGCAGATAAAAAAAGACATAGAAGATTTTATTGGAGATAAAAAAGAAAAAGTTGAGGAAAAAGAAAAGGTGGAGGATACAAACCCATTTTCAGCTCTTTTTAGTTTTTTTAGAAGAGAAAAAAAAACATCAAAAGAAGATAAAAAAGGAAAAATAAAGGAGATGAAAGAAAAAGGGGTTAAGCCTGATAATTACGCTGAAAAATATATAAGGAATCTTGCTAGGGCAATTGCAATCAATAGATGCTATGATATATTTGATATTTACAAAAAAGGCCATGGAATGGCTTCTTTTCCTTATGTCCAAAATGCAGAAGCAGAGCCTCCAAAAGCTTCTGATTTTGAAAGATTTTTAGGTCTTAAGTAAAAATTGAATCAAAACCCTTAAATAATTCTTTATCTTAGATTATTTATGAAAAGAAAAAAAGAAATTAAAAAAAATGAAGAAAAACTGAAAAGCAATAGCTTTCGTAAAACAAAAATCCTTGATAATAAAGGAGATTCTAATGAAATAAAAAAACAGGCAGAGAAAGCTGTAAGAGAGATAATTAAAAAAAGCCTTGCTGCAATTAGAGAAGAAGAGGGAGAGGTAGAATTAGCAGAGAGAGATGAAAACTTTTCAGATGAAAGTTTTTCCCAAAAAACTCCTGCACTGAGAAGAAGAGAAATTACGAATCCTTTTCTTGAACCAGAAGCTCCAGTTAAAAATCTTGAACAGGGAGTGGAAATTGCTGCTTCACCATCTAGAAACCAAGATAATGCTCCTTATTCTGGAGCTGGAAGTGGATATGCTTTAGTTAGCCCTGCTAGTTCAGAAAGCTCAGCTGGTTATACAACTGCTGGTTATACAACTGCTGATTATGAATCAAGAGTATCTCAAGAAACTAGCTCTCCAAGAATGATACCCGCTTCAATGGAAATTGAAAATCCAATTCTTATTCAGGATTTTTCAGCATTAGAGCAATTAAGGCCAAGGCAAAGATTAAGGCCTTCTGATGCAACTTCTACTCAAGGATATCCTGAACCTGAAGACAGAAAGTACAAATCTGCTCTTGAAGAAGAATTTAAAAAGCAGAAAGAAACAAGAAGAAAGAGATTTTAAGCAAAATAGAAAGTTTAATAAAAAGAGGATAATTTAGTTATATAGGGGAAAATGAAAAAAATAAACTGGCTTGAGATTTTGTTTTGGTTAATAATGATTGTTTTATTTATAATGATACTAACTAAAATCGTTGGAAGTTCTGCAACAGATTTTCAATAGCTTTAAAAAAGTGAGAAATGATATATTAGATATAAAACAAATAATTAAAAAGAGAAAAATAACCTAAAATTAAAAAAATAAAATGGCATATGAAACTTTTTATGAAGGAGGAGATAATTTTTTAATGCCTCCAAAATATATGCAAAAGCTTTATGGAGAAATAGGTGAAGTTAGCTTTGGAGAGCTTGGAACTGCTGTTGACCCAAGGACAGCTAATCAACTTGGAGAGATTAATCTTAAGATAAATCCCGGGGTTAAACATGTAGAACTTCAAGGAACTTCTGCGCAAGTTTGGGAATCTGTTCCAGAACAGCATTTAGATGAGATAAGAAGGCTTTCTAAATTAACTGGAACAACAACTTCTTTGCATGGGCCTATTGTAGAAGCATCAGGAGTTGGTGAAAAAGGCTGGGAAGAAATAAATAGATTAGGAGCTGAAAAACAAATTGAATCAGCTGTATTAAGAGCGCATAAATTAAATCCTGATGGGAATATCTCTGTAACTTTGCATTCAACAACAAGCTTGCCAGAAATGGAGCCAAAAATAAAAACAAAAGAGGGAAAAGAATACATTGAAAAGCCAATTGGAGCAATATGGGTTGTAGATTATGAAACCGGGAAATTTGGGCAGATTCCTTATGACAAGAGATATTTTCCAGAAGAGGGAAAATTAGAATATACTGAAAAAGGGGAGATAAAAGCTGTTGAGCCTAATAGAGATTTTATCCTAAAAAAGTTTAATGAAGATAACTGGACTCAACAGCTTGCAGATATAAATAGAATGGCAGCATACGGGGAAGAGAGAATTGATTCTATAAGAAAAAATAACCCAAAAGTATTTCAAGAGGTTATAAAAGGCATAAATCCTGATGATTTTAAAAAAGAAGATGAAACCGAAAAAAAAATATTGACTACTTTTCAAAGAGAGATAAATCACGGCCAGATTTATCTTAGAGATTCCTACAGGAACTTAAAAAAATTATTTGACATAGCTTATCCAAATGCAAAAGGAGAAGACAAGGAAAAACTAAGGAAATTTGCAGAAGAAGTTAGAACAAAAATAACTCCTGAAATTGAAACAAGCCCACAAAAACTGGAGATTTTAGGGCAGGTAGTTGAAGATGGACTTAAAACTTTAAGCCAAATAAAAAATGTAGAGATTTATAAGCCAATGAATGATTTTGTCGTTGAAAAAACCGCTGAAACTTTCGGCAATGTAGCAACAAATGCTTATAAAAAGTTTGGAGAAAAAGCTCCTGTTATAAACATTGAAAATCCTCCTGCAGGCGGTGGATTAAGCACAGCAGAAGATTTAAAAAAAGTTGTTGAAAAAACAAGAGAAAAATTTGTTGGAAACCTTATGAAAGAAGGGGTTTCAGAATCAGAGGCGAAATCAGCTGCTGAAAAACTGATAGGAGCAACTTGGGATGTAGGGCACATAAATATGCTAAGGAAAAAAGGATATACAGGAGAGGATATTGTAAAGCAAACTAAAATAATAGCTCCTTTTGTAAAACATGTCCATCTCTCGGATAATTTTGGCTATGAGCATACAGAATTGCCAATGGGGATGGGTAATGTTCCCATGAAAGAAATACTGGCAAAATTAGGTGAAGAAGGCTTTGAAGGAAAGAAAATAGTAGAAGCTGGGAACTGGTGGCAATTTTTTTCAGAAAAAGGCGGAGGAAATCCATTAAAACCAACTATAGAAGCTTTTAATTCTCCAATTTATGCAATGAAAGCAGGGCCTTACTGGAGCCAACCAACAGGATTTTCACCTTATTATTCAGGCTATGGAGCTGTAAATCCCTCGATTCATCATACAACTTATGGGGCAGGATTTACAACACTTCCAGCGTCATTAGGAGGTGAAATGCCTGGAACTCAAAGCAGGTTTGCTGGAACTCCAAACCAGTAGGTTTGGACTAGGCTTAGACTCCAAATCAATAAAAATTAACAAGATGATTAAAGCCAAAAATTAATTACATGGAAATAGCATTTTGGATATTGATAGTATTAGCTTTGATAATGCTTATAGTGTCCTTTTTCAGAGGGGGTTGAGATGGAAAGAAATAAAAGCTAGATTAAAGATGCTGGAGATTAGTTTTATAAAATTAGCTACTGATTTTAAAGAGCATGTAAAACCTTAAAACAAACTTTTATAAATACAATTTAATATATATAATTGAAAAAGATGGTGAAAACTGATATAAACAAAAATGAAGTTAAGAAACCTGATAAAAAAATATTGAAGAATATCTCTAAAAATTATCCGACTCTTAATTTAAAGACAGAATGGGATATTGCAATGGATTTTGCGCAGAAAGTTTACCAAAAATTTGACAAGCTTGTGAAATCAATTGTTCTTTTTGGCTCTGCTGTAAAGCATACAGATGTTATTGGCTCTGATATTGATGTTATAATAATTGTTGATGATGCTAGTGTGATGTTTGATGAAAAATTAATTCTTTGGTACAGGGAGGAGCTTGCTGATATTGTAAGGCAGAATCCTTACAAGCAAGAATTGCATATAAATACAATTAAGCTGACAACTTGGTGGCAGGATTTATCAAGAGGAGATCCTGTTGTAATAAACATAATAAGATATGGAGAAGTTTTAATTGATTTTGGGGGTTTTTTTAATCCCCTTAAAATACTTCTTCAAGATGGAAAAATAAAGGCTACTCCAGAATCTATATACACTTGCTTGAACAGGGTTCCTTTTCATATAACTAGAAGCAAGCAGTCTGAAATAAGTTCTGTTGAAGGATGTTATTGGGCAATGGTTGATTCAGCCCAAGCTTTATTAATGGCAATTAATCTTCTTCCTCCAAGCCCTGAGCATATTGCACTTTTGCTGAAAGAAAATTTTGTTGACAAAGGCTTGTTAAAAATCAAATATGTTGTTGATTTTAGGGATTTATATGACTTGCATAGAAGAGTTATGCATGGTGAAATCAAGGATATAGATGGAAAGATAATAGACAGCTGGCAAAATAAAGCCCAGGAATTCTTTGATATTACTCTAAGGTTAATTAAAGAAATTATACAATAATTATTCTTCTTCTTCTTCCCTTTCTTCCTCGAATCTTATTTCAGTTCCTTCAATAAGAGTCTGGTAAAATAAATTTGCAGATTCAGGGTTTGCAGCAGCAGCTAAATAAGCCCTTATATTAGCATCAGTTATTTTTTCATTTACTTTTGTTTCATAAACAGGTTTAAGATTTTCATTAGCTTTTCTCACTGCCATGTCAGGATTTTCTGAATAAAGAGCTTCTACAAATTTTAATATATCTTTTTTGCCCTTATAGCTTTGAGCAAAATAATTTAATACAACACTAACTATATTTTTTTTAAATTTCTCTTTTGCTTTTTGAGGTACTTTTTCATCTGTAAGAATTAAATTTGCAAAATTTATTATTGCCAAACTTCTATGAGCCTCTGCAGCTTCTCTATATTCTCCACTAATTTTTTCTTTTGGAGCAACATAAGTCAAGACATTTCTTAATCCAGCCACAGGAGTATCTGTGTCATTTACAACTGCTTCTAGATTAGCTCTATTTTCAACAAAATCTTTATGGTTTTTAGTATTAGCTTTAATCCCCATATTAAGGGCAGCACCATAAACAGGCACGCTTCTTGAATCTTCTTGGTTTATATCATGTATTGATTGTTCTTTATCAGCAGCATTTAATTCAGAAAGATTAATTGCCCTTACGCATTGGATTAAAATATCACCTAAGCCACCTTCTTCATCATCAATAGTATCTCCTCTATTAATAACTTTAGCAGCCTTGCTAAAATTTTTACTGGATGTGTAAATTTCCTTAATTGTATTGTATTCATTTACCATTTTGTTTCACCATGATTTTTCTAAGAATACAGGGTTTATAAACCTTTCGGTTTAATAGAACTTTGTAGTGGTAACAAAATTAGGAGGTTAATACTCCTGAACACCTTCTTCAGGATTGTATTTTTCTTTTTTTTCAGAGTTATATTCGCTAATTTCAACATCTAGAGATGGTATAACAGATTCATAAAAATCTGGATTTTCTTGAATTTCTTCTTTTGATTTTATATTAGTTGGAATTTCTTTGCTTATTTCTTCAATTTCCTCAATCACAGCAGGAATTTTTATCCTGCTTTTGTCTAAAAAACCTCTTTTTAATTTCTGATTCCCATTCTGATTCACATTTTTATTCTGGCTCTGATTATTCTCTTTCAGCCATTTTTCTCTTTCTTCTTCAAGCTGGTTTAATAATCTCGAAATTTCATAAGCAGCGTCTGCATTTACAGAAATAGAGCTTATGCCTTTTCTAAACAAGAATTCAACCATTTCCTTTTTGCTTCCAGCTTGCCCACATATGCTTGATTCAACTTTATTAAACCTGCATGCATTAATAACTTTTTTAATCTGCGAGAAAATTGAAGGATGTAATTCATTATAAAGATACTGAACATCTTCATTTCCCCTGTCAACAGCAAGGGTATATTGTGTTAAATCATTTGTTCCAAGTGAGATAAAATTAACTTCTTTGCAGATATTTTCAATAATCTGGACAGCAGCAGGAGTTTCAATCATAACTCCAAACTCCATATTTTTAGTTTTAAATTTATTAAAAAACTCTTTTGCTTTTTTAACTTCTTCAATAGATATTATCTGCGGAAACATTACCCCTAATTTTTTGTTTGGATATTTCTCAGAAATCTTTTTTATAGCTGATAATTCTGCTTCTAATATTTTAGGGTGTTTTAAGCTAAATCTTATTCCATGAAACCCAAGCATTGGGTTTAACTCTTTTTCAGGAGCTCCTTGCAAGGAATTAAATTCATCACTTCTTATGTCACTTATTCTTATCCATATTAAATTAAAATGCCCTGCAATTTTTTCAATGCCTTTCTTTAAAACTTCAGAATATTCATCTAATTTGTTTTCTTTTTCATATAATAAAGGATGCTTGCCAGAGCTTGCAATTATTCCTTCAAGCCTCAATAAGCCAATTGCCTTAATTTTTGATTCAGCAGCTCTTTCAGCAAAATCAGGCAAATCAAGAATTAGTTTTAATTTTATTCTCTTTGTTTCAAGAGCTGGCTTAATTTCTGCAAAATGAGTCTCTGAAACTTCTCCTTCATAAACTTTTCCAGTTGAGCCATCAACAGTTATTCTCATTCCTTCCTTTAGAATAGAGGTTGCATTTCCAGTTCCTGTAATGCAAGGTATTCCCATTTCCCTAGAAACAATACTTGCATGGCTTGTTATTCCTCCTTCATCTGTGACAATTGCAACTGATTTTTGCATGCTTACAACCATGTCTGGATTAGTCATTTCAGTGACAAGGACATCTCCTTTTTTTATTTTGGACAAATCTTCCATGGTTTTTATAATTCTAACATTTCCAACACCTATTCCTGGGCTTGAAGCCTGGCCTGTTAAGAGAACTTTTCCAGAAAGCCCTGTTTTTTTTTCTTTCCTTTCTTTCAAAGTTGTTATTGGCCGTGACTGGATAATATAAACTTTGTTAGATTCAATTGCAAATTCAATATCCTGCGGTTTTTTATAATGCTCTTCAAGCTTTATTGCATAATTAGCGCATTCTAAAATCTGGCTATTTGTTAAAACCTGGCTCTTGCTTTTTTCAAGACTTAATTTCACGCTATCATTTTGCCCAGAGCCTGTCCTTACAATTGCAATTTTTTTATTTGCTATTTTTACATCTATTATTTTTAGCTCATTAGAAACTGCATAATAATCAGGCTGAATTTGCCCAGAAACAATTCCTTCCCCTAACCCATAAACAGCCTCTACGATAATATCATTATTTAAATTAACAGGGTCTTTTGAAAATATAACCCCTGATTTTTCAGAATCAATCATCTTCTGGATAACAACAGCAAGCAATGCCTGCCCTTCTTTAAACCCTTTCCTGTTCCTGTAATAAATTGCCCTAGCAGTGTAAAGCGAAGAAAAGCATTTTTTGACATATTCAATTAAAGCTTTGTCTCCCTTAACATTAAGAAAACTCTCTTGCTGGCCTGCAAAGCTTGCTTCTACTAAATCTTCAGTTGTAGCAGAGCTTCTTACTGAGACAAAAATAGGCTCATGTGAAGTTTTTAAAATATTAAGAGCATCTTGAGAAACTCCAAGAGAATCAATTTTTTCAGCCCCTAAAATATGATATGATTCAGTAATTTCATCTTTCATATTTTCTGGAATTTCCTGGCTTTCAATCAAGTTTCTTATTTTTCTTGAAGCTTTTTCTAGTTCTGCTGTATTCTCTAGCTCAGTTGATTGTATAATCAGGTTTATCTTTTCTTTTAACCTGCTTTTTTTAAGAAAATAATCAAATGCTTGGGCTGTTGTTACAAATCCAGGAGGCACTGGAAATTTATTATTGAACATCTCTCCAAGGCTTGCTCCCTTTCCTCCTGCAACAGCAACATCTTTGTTTGAAATTTCAGAGAACCATTTTACATATTCATCGCTTTCTTTTTCATCTCTTTTATTTTTCATTAATAAAAAAAATAATTTATGTATTTAAAGTTTGTGGGATTGGAGAATTAGATGAAATCTAGATGAAATTTCAGGCTTACTTCACTTTCTCAACAACAATTCTTGTTGCACATGGAAGCTTGGGGCTTGTTTTTTTAAAAGCCTGCCTTGCTTTTGGAATATTAAATTCTCCTGAAAAATACCCTGTAAAAACAGGCTTGCCTTTTTTTACAACAGCTGCTCTTCCTTCAGGAGTGCCAAAGCTTTTTGACATTCCAGTCTGTATTCTTTCTCCCTTGCTCCCTCCTGAAAATACTTTGTTGTTTCTTAGAATGTTATGGGGATAAGCATTGCATCTTAAGAAAAAATCTTTCTGGAAATCATCTGTAAAATCCTTGTGTATTGATTGCCTTGTAGCTTCAAGAGCTAAATCTCTTATCTGGATATTTTCTTCTGATACCAATGAAATCTTATATTCAAATTCATTTGCAAAAAATTTCTTGAAATCACCCATATTGAATTTAACAATTTTTTGAGGGGGAACTGTCTTTACATAGCTGAATTGGGTTTTTTTGGATTTCCTTGTGTTTTTGACAGGCTTTCTTTTTGAATATGCTTTTGCTCTTCTTACTCTTGCCATTTTTTATTTTTTTAATTTAATTCTTTATTATTTAATTTTCTTTTACCTCAACTTCTGTATTCCTTGCCTGTCCAGGCAAGCCTTTTTCAAAAATTGCTCTTACAAGCCCCTTGTTTCCATGAGGAGACGCAATTTTTCCAGTTATTTTCTTTCCAGCTGGGCTTGTCCAGACAACTTCTTTTCCAACAAATTTTTCAGAATCTTTTCTTGAATCTGCTCCTACATTTAAAATAAAATGCCTTGGAGTATAAGTTTTTCTTCCCCTTCTGAATTGTATAACTTTGCCTTTCATCTTAATAAACTTTATTTAATAAAATCTAGAGAAAAATTAGGTTTTTAAAGTTTCCTGAAATTTTTATATATACTCTTTTATATAAATCATTAAAAATCACGCATCATGAAAGCTTATTGGGGCGCTTGCCATCTTTCCATAAAATTCTAAATCTGGCTTTTTTGAATGAGGGTCTAAAAATAAGTATTCAAAAGCAGTCCAGATAAAAAACCAGCCAGCTATTTCAAAAAGTATGCTTAAGGAAGTTTGTATAATTTCATTTATGCTTGAAAGCTTAGTTATAGTAGCCATAAACCAGAGTATAAGCCCTACAAAACCAAATACAAATCCTTTCCTAACAACGCTTCTGACTTCCTTGTGAAGCATCTGGTGATGCCTCTCAAAATGCTCATAAAGGCGTTTTTTGATTGTAACTTCATCTTTTAAATTTCTCAGTTTCTTGGGAACAAGAAGGGAAACATGAATCATCCCAGCTTCTTTATCTCTCACAGCAGCTTTTAGCTCTGGAACAAAATCATGGGATAAAGCTCTTTCATAATAAGGCCTGGGGTCAAAGTCAGAAAAAATATCCTCATAGCTATTGAGAAGAAGCGGCACTTTTGACTTGCGCAGAATTTCATCTTCCCTGCCGTAATTTCTTTTCCTCTTTTTTCCCTTCAAAACCATGCAGTAAATAAGAAACAAGTGTTTTTTAAGGTTGCGGTTGCTCTACATTGTAACATAAACGTCAGTTATGTTAAATAAAAAATTTAATTTTCAAAAGATATCTAGAGAGTTTTATTTATTTTGATTTCAATATATATAAATACTATTAAGGAAATAATGAACCCAAAAAGTGCAAAACTTATATCGGAAAGGTTTAATGTTCCTTCTAAATAAGATTTGAGAAAAAGATAGACTATGATTAAGTAATTTAAAATATGAACTATTAATTGTAATATTGCTATTTTTGTTTTTTGAGACATTATATGAATAAACTAACAATTCCAAGTGAAACTACAATTATTCCTAAGATTCCAAGCCCTATCATGAAATTATCCCATTCCATTTTATTAAAGTATAAAGCATTTACATCTTAAATATCTTTTGGTTTTAAAAAAATTAATGTCCGTTGCCCCAGTATTCTAAACCGACAATTTCACTAACTCTTTTTAATTTAATATCTATTTTATCTTCCTGCTTTATTCTTTCGTATTTATAAACCACACTATGTTCCAACTTTAAAGTAACAACAAAACCAAAAGGTTTATATACTGGTTATTCCTAGAAATAGTATAACACCTCTTTTCCCAAAAGAAGTGAAAGCAGTGTTATTTTACATTGCAACTAGCTTCTTTTGGTTTAAAATCTAAAATAAACGATAGACAAAAAAATAAAATGGTACAAACCTATACTCAAGCAATAAGCGAAAGAGCAAAAGACCCTGCTTTGGATTATTTTATAGCTAAGGAAAAGGAATATGCAGAAAAAAGGATAAGTTTGACTCGCCCTGAAGAAATTACTTCCTTGGGGATAGAAACAATTCTTGAGCTGGAGCGAGGAGCTTTAGAGCAGCTTGTTGAAGACAGGCACCTTATGCATGCGCATTTTGTAAGAAGGAGAAAGGAAAGCTTGGATAGTATTTATCGAAATCATTCTAACGGAAACCCCACTTTTTGGAATGGAGAAATTGAATTTCCAAGAATCTTAGTGAATGCTTACGCAACTCTAGGACTTGAAACTGAAAGAAGAAGAAATTTCCTAGCAGGATTATTAAGCACTTCATTCATAGGGGGCAGAAATTTAGCTTTGACTCACACTAACTTTTTAGAAGTGCCTTTAAAAATTGATGATAAAACTTATGCTGTAGAAGCAAATCAAGCATACATTGAAGACAGGGAAGCATACGATTTTGCTTTTAGAAGGCACAGAAAAACAATGGAAAGCCTTATAAACAATAGAACAGAAGATCAAGAAAGTAGAAAAGATAATTCTCAAAAAGAAACTATGCCTTTAGGTTTTGCTGAGTATTTTCATACTTATGGAAATATGTTGCCTTCCAATTTCTGTAGCTTTTTTAGTCCTAAAGGAAATCTTGAAAGCATACCTCAGCCACTTTTAGTTATCACTGATAAATCTGCTGGTGGAGGGCTTAGCATGGATTTGAGAGTAACAATAGCTAATACTTTTTACGGTATGAATTTACCATCTTTAAATGCAGACTATGAACTTTTAAAATTCGGAATAGATGGAATTGGATTAAAGAGTAAAAAATATTCTGGAAATAAAGCACTAGCGGAAGGCGAGAAACCACTGCAAGAATAAACAAGAAAAAATAAAATGAGCACACTAATAAAGGAATGCTATGAATTTGAACTTGGAATAACTGAGAGAAGAATAGCTAGATGCCAACAGAGAATAAATTTTTACAAAAGAGAATTAAGCCCCAACTGTCCAACAGCAGAATATGCAGTATTAGCTGAAGGGTTAGAAATGATAGGCCTTGAAGATGAAGAAGATGAATTAAAATCTCTTGAAGACAGAAGAAAAGAACTAAAAGCAAAGCTTGGGGGGGAGATTATAAAATGTCAAACACAATAAAAACTGGATTAATAGCTGCTCTTTTATTTACAGCTGGCTGCTCAGGAATTGAAAGCAAAGCTGTAGAACCAACATTAGAATCTGAACCTGTTTCATCAGTTAGTTATAATTCAGGCGGATGGCTTGAAGGATTTGCTAATATAAGAGAAACTCAAGAGATATATAAAAAAATAGCTCAAAGATACAAAGATAAGGAGAAAAAATAAAAAATGGCAAAACAAAGAAAATTAGAAAAACAAGCTGAAGAAGAAGAAAAAATAAAAATGAAATTAGTTTTCGATATCCTTGGAATTGCTTCATTAACCAAAATGCACATAGATAGTTTGTGTGTACCTGGACATGAGAATTATAAAGAAGCGGAACTTGAGCATTTAAGCTATGAGACAAAAGATCTGCATACAGTTATAACTGATTTGCATAAACAAGTAAATGCTGTTGTCCCCCTGCTTCTGACAGAAGTAAATCAACGCATATATGTAGGATTACACTTATGTGACTTGCTGCATCAAGACTTATGCCAGGAATATGCAAAAAGAGGAGGAAAATAAAATGCTGACAAAAATAAAAACCGGATTAATAGCAGCTCTTTTATCTACGACTGTAGGCTGCTCAGGAATTGAAAGCAAAGCTATTGATTCTAAACCTATTCAAAATACATATAAACAATCTGAATACCAAGAAGTTATTATAGGCCCAGAAGAAATGAAAGAACTAGAGTCAAAATACCCTGCGGTAAGAGCTTACAATCAATTAAAAAAAGGCACTTCTCATGAAGGAGAAATAGATGGATGGATTAAGGGATATGCTCTCTTAGAAAGAGCATATAAATTATCAGAAAAAAACATGGAAAAATCATTTAACAAAATAGAAGAGAAAAAATAAAAATGGCAAAAAATAATCTGAGAAGGGGAAGAGATATTATGTTATTGCTTTATGGAAGCATAGCCGGAAGCATATTAAGCTTTTTTGGAACCTCATTAATAGCAGACAGGCAGGCTTACGCAGAAGGGCAGAGAGGATTAGAAAGACCTGCAATAACAAGAACTTACGCAAATTCAGATTTAGAAAAGCAGGTTTCTCAATATGAGTTTAAAAAATAATATATTAATTCTTATGTAAATTAATTTATAAGTTAGAGAAGATAAACCGTTATTTATGTTATCATTACGTAGTTACAAGTAGAAAGATTTAAAAAGGATCGTAACTATAAAGGCAAATTCATGATTTTTTAGATAAAATAACCTATATACTGCATCACCATAAAGATTTTAAGCTAGCTATAGCTAGCTTAAATATGAAAAAAATAGAGATAAAAAGAGGCAATTTGGTATTGAAAGATAAAATCATTGGATTTCTTGAGGGGAAGGTAATGTCTCATGGCACAAGCGGAAGAGTTAGCTGTCCAAAGAGGTTCATAGGAAAAAAAGCATACCTTATTATTGTAAAATGAATTCTATTGAAGAAACCCAGAATCTGCAAAGAGACAAAGATTACTTCGAAAAAAAGTATAAAGAAGCTAAAGAGGTAATAAAAGAAAAAGACAAAATCATTACAGAATTAAAAAAAAACTTAGAAAATACGAAAACGAAAACACTCCTTCTTCTATGCTGAATGTTTATACAAAGCCTGTTATGAAATCACCTAACAGGCTTCCTGTTGGGACAAACCCAAGAGGAAAACCTAAAGGTGGAAATGGCGGAACAAGAAAGATTCCTGAAAAAATTAATAGAGAAATAAAAGTTCCATTTAATAAAGAACAGCTAGCAAAATTAAAGAAAAAATATGGAGATAAGATTAGAATTGAGGAAGTTGAGAAATATGTTTGGGAGGTTCCAGAAAGAAAGATTTTTGTGACAAAGTTCCTTGTTCAAAGAGCCTATGTAGGGAAGAAGCTTGTCTCTCAAGCAATTCATGCCGAACTTCCAAAAAAAGGAATATTTGGAAACAGGTTAAGATCAGAGATAATAACACTAAAAGATGATTTTCCGGGAAGCTATAAAAAGATAGCAGAGCATATTCAAAATTCAATGAAAGAGTCGTTCAGCCCGCAAGCAATCAAAGATTGTGTGCATAGGACAGGAGAAGAACTTGAGCCATCTTACAGGGAGCTTGAAAGCGAATTAAGGGAATCTGATGTTGTTGGAAGCGATACTTCTTCTTGGAGAATTAATGGATTTAGCTATGTTTTATGGCTTTTCTGCTCTATAAATATAGTTTATCTTCATATTGATAAATCAAAAGCAAGGAAAATCCTGGTAAAAATTCTGGGCAATAAATTTGAAGGAGTTTTGAGGAGTGACTGCGCCCCAGAATTTCGGGAAATTGCTGAATATTTCCAGAAATGCTTCTCTCATCTGCTGAGAACAACATATACTCTAGCAATGGAAAATCCCGAGGAAGATATAATCCTGCTGCATGAATGGCTGACAAATCTTTTTAATGAAATGAAAAATTTCTTGGAAGAAGATCCGCCTCCCAATAAAAGAGAAAAAATGTTCAATTATTTTGATGGAAAATTAGAGGATATTATCAATCACAATTGGAAAAACAAAGAAGCAGTAAGGATAGTTAAAAACAGGCTGATAAGGTTTAGAAATGACTGGTGCACAGCAATACTTTTTCCAGGGGTGGACTTGACAAACAATGACACTGAAAGGCACATAAGAGGATCAATTCCAACAAGGAAAATGCTTGGGGGGCACAGAACAGAAAAAGGAGCAGAATATTATTCAATAATCCAGTCATTAAGGCTGACCTGGAAAGTGAGGGGATTATCCCCTTATGAAGAGATGATTAAAAAGTTCAGAGAGTTAAATAATTCTTTTGAAATTTGCCTATAAAGCTGGAAAACAGCTTTATAGTTACAAAGGATCTTTTGTTTTAATAATCATGGCAATTATATCAATGACTCATGCAGAATATTTGGCTATGAGGTCAAATATCCCTGAAAGAAGATTTAGAGAATTAAGGGAGGGAATTATTGTTCTTGAAAGGGAAGCTCAAGAATTATGCAACGAGGAAAGACAAAATCTTTCAGTAGCTTATAGAGTAATGAATAAAGCGAGTTATGATTCTGGAAATGACCTTGGCAGAATAACTTTAACAGAAATAAGAGACCCAAAAAAACTCGAAAGAATATCTACTTATTGTATTTTCGACTAATCTTTCTATTTAATTAGAAAAAATCTCCCATTATTTTAAATAGCTTAATTTTTTTCTTTTCTTATGAAAACATTAACAGGCAGAGCAATTATTCATTATCCTTATAAAAACCCTTTTACAGGAATCACTCATAATAGTATAATTCTATCCTTAGAAGGCTTAAGAGGCAAATATGGTATTCCTGGAGGGCAATTTGACCCTAGATTTGATAAAAATACTCTTGAGACTGCAATTAGGGAATTAAATGAAGAGCTTGGATTAACTGGAATAAAAGAAAGCGCTGAACTTATTTATGTATTTGAAGGAAATGTCTGCACCCATGATATTTATGCTATGGATGCAGAAGGTGTTTTGAGATTAGATCCAATAGAAATTTTAGGAATAGGCTTGTTAAATGCAGGGCCTGGAAAAGAGATTCCTTTTAATAAAATGGAAAGGCATGCACAAGCGCTTTATTCTGAATACATTGGAACAAGCAAAGAAAGAAGGCATCCTTCAAATATTGTAATTTCAGAAAGATATATAACATTTAAGGATTTAAGATAGATTCATTCCCCAATCAATTTTTTCTGTGCAGAACTCCACTTCTTATTATTGTTCTTCTTAACCCATTCAGCATATTTCTCAATAAATTCCAGCCTCTCTTTGAAATTTTCTTCCTTGAATTTTCTTAATTCTTCTAGATCAATTTCAGGCATCATTTTAAAATTATCTACAAGCTTATATCAAAATCCCCAAATTCAGCTCTTATCAAGTCCATCATATGATTGTCTATTTTAACTCTATGACCTTCATATTCAGCAAGAACTTTGTTAAGCTCATTAGCATCTGAATCCTGAATCTTGTCTGTTATTTTCTTGACTTTGTTTTCCATTACAAGAAAAGCAGGTTTTGTCAGGAATAATTCCCCGTGCTTGCCCTTGAAAGTCAAGACAATCTTAGTTTTCTCTAATAAGCCAAGCTCTTTTCTCTGGCTGTATTCAATCAACCCCTCAATTAAGTAAAAGGAGTCTTTTCTCACTCTTTCAAACTCATATTTTCCAGGTGCTTTTTTATCCTTGTATTTTTTCTTGAAATCAACTAATTCATTTAAAGTATGCATAAACTTAGGGTTCCCCTTTGCGTGATTGACAATTTCATTTTCATAATCTTTTATCAAAGCTGACTCAGCTTTGTTCCCAAAAAGAGATTTAAGCATTTTAAATGTATTTTCATAAATATCCTCAAAAGTTTTTTTCTGCATTGACTTTTCAATATCTTCTCTTAATTCTTTTAATCTCTTTAAGAAATCTTCAGAATCTTTTAATAATTTATCAACTTCTTTTCCAGAAACTTCTTTTATTTTCCCATGCTCATAGCCTTTGTAATATTTTATTGCAATTTCATCTAAAATATCAACATATTTCTGCTCAAGCATTTTTTCTTTGTCAACAAAAACTCTTTTCATTTCACTGACTGTCTCATAAACATTTGTAGGAGGCAGACCATAAAGCATTAATAATGCCTGGCTTGGAGTTATTACACCCCAATAAATATCACCTATAACAATATCTAATAATCTTCTTTTTATAATATCCTTGGTTTTGTCTCCCATTGACATGAACATATCAATTGATTCAGGGCTTGGCTTTATTTTTCCCATTTTTAACAAAAGCTTCCACGGAAGAAATCCCCCTCTGTCATAAAGTGGAACACCATCCCTTAAAAAAGTATAAAATATTGGGTTTGCATCCTTGACACCTTCCCAAAATTCAGTAAGAAGATAAACCTGGGGGCTTAGCTTGTTTTTGACACCAGCTAAATCCTCTGCTTGCATAACATAAGAATAAATAATATTTCTCAGTTTATCTTTTAATTCTAAGCGAGGCATTCTTTTTACATCAGTGTCATCAATTATAATGTAAACATCTACATCACTTGTCTTTACAGTCTCTCCTCTAACCAAGCTTCCTCCTACAACATAAGAATAAACATATTTCTCAAATTTTTTTAGAGCTAAAGATTTGTGAATCTGAGCAACTCTTAAAGCACCTAAAATTCCCTTGTCAAACAAAGGAAAAGACATTCCAATTGCTTCAATTATTCCATATTTGCTGTCAATGCAGATTTCCCATAAATCTTTTTCCAAAAATAAATTAAGCCAAATTTTTTGCTTTGATTCAGCTATTTTTTTTAAAAGGTCGCTTTTTATGGAATTATATTCTTTTTCCTTGTCATCAGGCATTATCACAAGAAGATGCATTGGCTTTTCCTTTCTTTCAGCTTCTGTTAATTCATTTTCATCATCAAACATAGCAGCTGCTTGGGGTGGAATTATTCCAATAGCCCTGACATTTTTATGCTTTGAGCAGATGTATTTTTTTAAATCTTCTAATTTTTCCCTTACTTTCTGCATTTCTTTTTCATCTTGTGGAGAAAGTTTAGCTTGCCCAGGAATATCAGGGCTTTGATATTGTTTGTCATCTAAAGTTTTTTCATAGTTATCAGTTTTTTCTGTTTCTTTCTTTTCAGAATTTTTTTCAGGATTATTACTTTTTTCAGCCATATTTAAACTAAAAAAACACGTTATTTAAATCTTGTGGAATTGCTACTTTTCATTAGTAATAATCAAATAAATCTGTATAAATATAGATTTATTAACCTATTTTTCTTTGTAATAAGGGATTTTGAAATTATAAAAAGAGGCAAAATGGAAGAAAAAAATTTCAGGAAGTATTTTTTTTGGGTTATTGTTGCTATTGTTGCCCTTCTTTCTTATTTAATAATCAAAGAATTTGTAGTCCCGATAATTTCAGCATTTATAATTAGTTATCTTTTGATTCCAATTCATAAAGTAATTTCAAAGAAGATAAATAAAAATATTTCAGCACTTCTTCTTATACTTATAATAGCATTGCTTATACTTACTTCAGTTTCTCTTATGATTGTAACGATAATAAGCCAGGGGGGGATTTATTTTAGCAAAGAAAACTTGAATAAGATATCTTATTCTTTTCAGACATTTATATCTAAAATTTACCCTGTTGAAAATTTAGAATCTTATCTGCCTGCTTTGCTTGAAAAAGTAGGCTCTATTCTTCTTGGAATAATAAGCTATCTGCCTGGCTTAGGATTTACTGTTTTCCTTACTTTGTTCATATCTTACTTTTTGCTTGCAGACTGGGATTTGATAACCCAAGAATTGCAAAAGCTTATTCCATTTCAAAATAAGGAAGATATAGTAAAAAGAATTTCAGAAACATCCCATAATATTGTTCATGGCTTGCTTTTGCTTGCAATACTAGAGTTTGTAATAGCTTTAATAGGATTTGGAATCTCAGGAGTAAGTTTTTTTGTTTTGTTTGCATTTCTAGTAGCTATTGGAGCTTTTATACCTTTGATAGGCCCTGCAATTGTCTGGGTCCCTCTTGTGATTATTCAGCTTGCTCAGGGAGATTATTTTTCAATGATTGTTATACTTATAACAGGACTAATAATCAGCTTTGTAATAGACAGTTTTTTAGGCTCAGTAATAGTTGGAAAAAAAGCAAAAATACATCCAGTTATCCATCTTCTTGGGGTTATTGGAGGAGTAAGTATCTTTGGCTTCTTTGGGTTTATCATAGGCCCTTTAATATTATCTCTTTTTATTGATTTTGTGAAAAGCTCTATGGGGAGTGAATAACAAAATTTAAAAAATTACAAAATTTACCGTGCTATTTTAATTATCCTCATCTGCTTGGCACATTTTCATATTTAGATTTCATTTTAAATTCTCCTAATCCCAAATTACCCATTCAATTTTTAGATACTAATTTGGAATTACTCGTTACCTCCTTACAATTATATTTATTTAATTAAATCAGGTTTAAATCAACTTAGAAAATGTCTTTAATATATGAATTATAATTCATATAACTATATAAATGTTGTGATTTTTTGTAATTATCAGGCAATAATAATAAAAATAGTAGTTTATTTAAAATATGGTCCAGGAAGGAATCGAACCTTCGCGCGCTCGGTGTAAACGAGCCAGTCTGCCATTAGCTTACTGGACCTTAAATGAATAAGAAATAATGTATTTTTAAAACTATTGAATTTGAGATTCAATTATCTTTTTAAATAGGAGATTTCTTAGTAAATCATGCTGATGATGCGCTGCTAGTTTAGTGGCAGAACGATTCGTTGCCAACGAATAAACCTGGGTCCGATTCCCAGGCAGCGCATCCGCGTTCACAAGATTTTCATGGCAATCAAGCGGCTTTGGTCTAATGGTTATGACCTCACCTTCCCAAGGTGATTGTGCGGGTTCAATTCCCGCAAGCCGCATTTCATTCCACCACCATAAAAACTTTA
>Ga0209541_10000591_pt1 | contig 71740 bp, 65 predicted proteins | sample RifCSPlowO2_01_FD_184027 | JGI IMG/M metagenome (GOLD analysis project Ga0209541, IMG submission 184027) | Groundwater microbial communities from Rifle, Colorado - Rifle CSP2_plank lowO2_0.1 (SPAdes) (version 2) | ecosystem: Environmental > Aquatic > Deep subsurface > Groundwater | place...
GGTGATATTTCTTGTTTCAGTTTTTACCCGACAAAAAACCTTGGGGCTTGCGGCGATGGAGGAATGGTTGTTACAAATAACGAGGGCCTGGCTCAAAGAGTTAAATCTCTACGAATGTACGGAGAAACAGAGCGATATAAAAGCACAGAAATTGGACAAAACAGTAGATTGGACGAGATACAAGCCGCAATCCTTCGAGCGAAATTACCTTATTTAGATAGATTCAATGCAAAACGTAAAATACTTGCTAAACTTTACATTGATTTACTACGCGACATGCCCATACGAGTAGCTAACCACAAAAGAGTTTGTGAAAGTGTCCATCATCTTTTCCCAATAATTGTTGAAAAAAGAGACGAGCTGCAAGAGTTTTTAAAGGCAAACGATATTGCAGTTGGAGTTCACTATCCAGTCTGCGTACATGAAACTCCTGCTTTTGAGAATCTAGGATATGCAAACGGGGACTTCCCTGTTTCTGAATTAGCATCTCGCCATATTCTTTCCCTGCCAATGTACCAAAATTTAACTTTCGAAGAAGTTGAACGGGTTTGTTGCAAAATAGAACAATTCTTCAAATGATACTTACGCAATCATTACATCAAGTTAACTCCACTTTTATTACTAAATATTAAACTGAACTTCACTTAGGAGGTGATTTACAATGGACGACAGAGAGAATGCTGTCAAGCATTTGAGGGAACACCAAAACTATCCGGCAACAAGAGACGAATTGGTTGCAGAATGCAACAATTTGTCTGACTTTTCGGAGAAAGACAAAAGGTGGTTCAGCGAAAACTTACCCGAAGGAATCTACAACTCCGCAGACGAGGTAATTAGTGCCCTGGACTTGCAGTAGGACGAAAAGTCCCCCGATTTATCGGGGGAGTTGCTAGAAACTTGTGATGGAGAACAAGTGCTATGCCATCTGCCGTAGTGCTTTGATGCGCTCTTCAACTGGAGGATGTGTAGAAAAAAGTCCAGCAAACCAACCAATTGCGTCATGATGGTTTTTTAGAGGATTTGAAATATAAAGATGTGCAGTTGCTTTGTTCGCAGCCTCCAACGGCTCTTTGTCTTTTGCAATTTTTTCTAACGCTCGCGCCAAACCTTCTGGGAATCTTGTGATCTTTGCTGCTGTTGCATCAGCCAAAAATTCACGACGTCGGGAGATTGAAAGCTTTATAAGCTCAGCAATAATCGGAGAGAGTAAAGCAAGCACAAACCCCACAACTAAGAGGATGGCGCCCACCCTGTTGTCCCGATCGCTATCTGAATGTATTGAAAACCGCAATGCCCAATCTGCAATCAAAACAACCATTCCCGCCAAAATTGTTACAATACTCATCAGGCGCATATCATAGTTTCCAATGTGGGACATCTCGTGGGCGATTACGCCTTCAAGTTCTGTTCTATCTAATTTCTCCAATAATCCTCGAGTTGCACAAACTACGCCGTGTGCAGGATCTCGGCCAGTTGCAAAAGCGTTTGTGGCCGTATCTTCTATAACATAAAGCTTGGGCATTGGAAGGCTTGAGGCAAGCGCCATATTTTCCGCTACAGTGTAAAAATGAAAGTCTCTTTTTTTATCAGCAGGACGTGCGCCTGAAATACTTAAAATTATTTTGTCACTCCACCAGTAGCTTGCAAAACTCATTACTCCAGACAGGATTAATGCCCAACCAAGGAATGATAATCCCAAATCAAAAGCCTGTACTAAAATATAAGAAAAACCAACAATAAACAACGTAAAGAAAAACATTACAAGAATGCTTTTTCTTTTGTTTGAATCAACTGCCTCGTAAACATTGACAATGTTTTTCATAGTGATACCTTTGGAGTTTTGGCTTCCTCAGAACTCACCTCAAGGTATGATCCGTCTGAAGGGACTCCAAATCCTTTCTCTTCCCCAAAACCAAACATTGATGCAATAATGTTTGATGGGAATTGCGCTCGAGATGAATTATAGTCCGCAACAAGGTCGATAAACGTACGCCTTGAATACATCAGTTTGTCAGATGTATCTCGCAGCTCATTCATGAGTTGGCTTACCACTTCTGCTCCTTTAATTTCAGGATTAGACTCAACAACAACTTGGATTTTTGGCAAAACTCCAGAAATTAGATCCTCAGCTTTTTGAACGTCCTCAAGACTTTGGGTTTTTTGAGCTTTCGTAACAGCTTTTCGGGCCTCTGTTAAGCTGTCAAATATTCCTTTTTCGTGTTTTAAGTATGCTTTTGCCGAGGTTTCCAAATTAGGAATTAAGTCAGCCTGTCTTTTTAATTGGTTTCCGATCTCCTGGATAGAAGCTCTGATCCGAACTGCCAAAGTAGCAAAATAATTATAAGTAGAAATCACATAAATTGCGATTAACCCAGCTATTATTAATAGTATTAATGATATGTTCATTTAAATCACCACCCCTCAGAAAAAATTTGAAATTTGAAATTTTTAATTTTCATTGAAAATTTTAAATTGAAAATTGAAAATTAATACGAGAAAACACTGCTAAACTTCGAGTAAACCCTTAAGCTTATTGTACTCCAGCGTATTTATTATATCACCCTTTGTTGCCCATGCGCGCTGTGCCACCGATATACCATATCTAATTCCATTTAGTTGATCTGCTGCGTGAGAATCGGTGTTGATTACGAGTCTTATACCACGCTTTACAGCTTCCCAAGCTAAAGAATCCGGTAGATCAAGCCGTTCGGGCCAAGAGTTTATTTCAAGCCATTTATCCCGCGCTTTGCAATATTCGAAAATTTGATCCCAATCGAGTTGAATTCCTTCCCTTTCGTTTAATTTCCTTCCGGTGGGATGGCCAAGAATTTTTACCTTTGGGTGCAATAATCCCTCCAAAACTCTTTTTGTTTGTTCTTTGCCAGGAAGCCTGAAACTTGAATGAACAGAGACTATTGCAAAGTCCAAGTAATCAAAAGCTTTTCCAGGAAGGGCTAAATCTCCATTTACCTTTATGTCGATTTCCAAACTATTAAACACATGTTTTAAACCGTTTTTAGACAAACTTGAATTAATTATTGCAACTTTTTCAGCCTTTCTTTTTATCATATCTAAAGCTTTGCTGTCTGTTAGTTCTGATTTTGGATTGTGCTCAGTAAAGGCTATGTACTCGTATCCTAAGTCCTCAGCAACCTTCACCATTTCTTCCATCGAACTCCTGCCCGGATCGTGGGACACATCTTGTAAAAAATCAGAATGTATATGTAAATCTCCTTTCATGTCGGAAAGTTCAATCAATTTTGGAAGTTGATGTTTTATTGCAAGATATATTTCGCCTTTTGCTTCACGCATTTGAGGAGAAATCCAATCCATACCGATCTTGTTGTAAAATTCCTCCTCAGTTTTAAACTTTTCCCGCCTTTGGCGAGGCTCGCCTTCGGCGGCAATTTCCCCATCAGTTTTAATGCCGTACTCCGACAAACTTAAACCCTTGCGTTGGGCATAAGCTCTAAGTTCAACATTGTGTTGCTTGGATCCTGTAAAGTGTTGCAGGAGCGCACCGTACGCATCAGGCGGTTGAACCATCAAATCCACTTGAAACCCTCCGGGCAGCGCAATACTCGCCGTTGTATCCCCTGCTTCGATAATTTTTGTTTTGTCTGGATAATTTATAAAATGCTCAATAACACTTTTAGGGTTTGACGAAGCAACGGCTATGTCAATATCTCCAACAGTTGAAGCAGATCTACGAAGCGACCCAAGTGGATCGACTTTTTCAACGTTTTTGTCTTTTCGCATCCACTCAACAATTGCCTCAGCCACTGGTAAAGCATGAGGTAATAAATGTCTTCTGACTCTTTTTTTAACCTCGGTAACGGAGGCCAAGATATCCTTTTCAGACTGCTCCCCAAAACCTTCAATTTCGCGAATTTTCCCTTTTTCTGCAGCTTGCTTCAATTTTTCCAAAGCACCATGCTCTTTTGTTATTCCCAAAGTTTTTGTTAATTTTAAAGCCCTCTTTGCCCCAAGCCCAGGAACATCTAAAAGTTCAAACATTGCAGGGGGCAAGTCTCCTAACACTTCTTCATAATGTTTTACTTTTCCAGCTTGAAACAATTCGCCTAAATGAGCAGCAATAGATTTCCCAATTCCTTCAATCCCGTCAAGCTGTTCTCTCTTCCAAAGTTCTCTTACCTCAACTGCCATATGGTCTATCACATCCGATGCACGCTCGTACGCTATTACCTTAAATCTGTCTTGTTCCCCATCACCTTTAACTTGGTATGCTGCCGCGACAGAGCGCAACAGCTTTGCAACCTCTTCATTGGACATGTTTTTGTTGGTTTTCATACCTATTTAATGCTCGCCAATAACTATTCTCTATTACTATACTACATTTTTGAATCTAGGCTAGTTTTATGTTAAAATTAGGAGAGTATAGAATGGACCTGTGGTGTAGCGGTTAACACATCCGCCTGTCACGCGGAAGATCGCCGGTTCGATCCCGGTCGGGTCCGCCACATTCATATCGCTCTGCGATTGAACGTGGCGAGCCACAATCGATTAATACGATTGGGGACGCATTCAAAATGCCTTTTTATTACTTTTACGTTCTAAGAAGTTTAAAAAACAAGAAACTCTACTTAGGCAGCACCAAGGATTTAAAGAAAAGACTAGAATCGCACAATTCTCTGCAAAACATTGCTACAAAACCCAATGCACCCTACGAATTAATTTTTTATTCAGGATTTAATAATCAAAAAGACGCACTGGAGTGTGAAAGTTATTTTAAAACTACATCAGGCTGGAGAAGAATTAAGCAAATGCTTAAAAACACACTTTAGTCTTACTTCCTAAATGTAATCTGCTATATCTTACATCCTCGATATCTCCATCGGACCACATCCAAAGCTCTTATTTAATTTAGCTAATTTGGCTATCTTTATGGAATATCCGCATTATAAAAAAACAGATTGTTGTGGTAATATGAACCTGCTAAACCCCCCTGTGAGAGCGCAAGCTGTTTGCAGGGCTTTATTTTTTGTTCTGGCAAAAAGTTTTGTTTCTACCTAAAATAAGAATATAAGAAATAAAGAAACTGAAAAACCGAAACAAAACAATAGGAAGCTTGAATCCAGCGCGGCATCTGCTCTGGCACTAATGTTACTTGAGGAATCTCTACGAAAAGGCGAAACAGTTGAAATACCTTCTTTGGGAATAACTTTAACGAAAGAAAATTTAAGAAATCTTTAATGCATTACCCGAAATCAAGTGAAAATGGAGGTGTTTTGAGTCTTGGTATTCTCCCCCATTCGTAATTATACGAAAATTTGTTTTATCTAACTCGTATTTTTGTATTAATTTTTGTGCAATTTGGAAAATCTCTTCAATTAAAGAAAAATCGCGAACTTCAGACAAATTTAAAATGTGCTCTTTAGGGGCTATGACTATTAAACTCAAACCAGACATCCGCCCCATAGTTGAAATTTTTAGCCTCCACTAGTATAATTTACCTGAAATGGCAAGCCCTGAAAAATATAGAAGGGAACTTGGGACAATAGTTGTCCAAGACTTTTACGGTCGTCGCGAATACGATCGACGCATTGAGGTACAACCAACCTCTGATAGCTGGCTCATCTCTCCTGAAAGAACCTGGGAAGAAGTCGATTCAGTTTTAGAAGGAAGATTGGAAGACTTGCAACAAGCTTTTCTAGACCCCAAAAGACATCCCATCAAAGTCGGACAAAAGTATGGAATTGAACGCGGCGCAAGCGGAAACATGGCAAGGTTTTTGGCTTATGTTGAGTTAACTGACGAATACAGGAATAGACAAGAAAGACTTTTAAAACAAGCAAATGCTAAGCGAGAAGAATACGAGGTCAAAAAAACAACAATACGACAAGGACCCGGAGGAAAAGGGAAAAAAGATAAATTAATCGTTGATCTTTGGAGGAATAACTACAACTCCCAAATTCAAACACAAGTTGAAAAATCAGAAGAAGCAAAAAAGGTACAAGAGCGGATCCTGCGTAAGGCTACAATTGATTTTTTCTCTAGCTCAAAAAATTATAAGGATTTACTTGAAAGGTTGCCCCACTTAATCGATGATGCTAAAAAGCTATTGTCAAGTAACGAGAGCTCTAACAATGAAAACAAAGTAGATTTATTACTTCAATCCTTTTCTAATTATCTAGCTCACACTCAGGACGGAGAATTATTCAAAAGATATAATTATAAAAATAAACCTGGATTAATAAATAAGCTCGAAGATACAAACACACTAGCAACACTATTAAATTTTACTCTTGATGCAGCTTCCTTCAATGTTTCTGGAAAAACAAAAAACACACTAGCAGAACTTGGCAAAAGCTACTTCATGTTTTTAAAAAGACAACGTGTTTATCTCTCTACTCAAGGGATAGTCGACTATCCTGTACTTTCCTTTATTTACGATGGTTTTACAATCTCATTAAACACAGGTAAAAAAGTTTTCGTTGAAAAAGTTTGTAAACTGTTTGATGAAAACTTCGCTGACTTTTTTGCAGGAAGTATTGGGAAAAAAGAAATTCAAAAATGTGTCGAAAGATGGCACGTTCTTGCATTGCCAGCATACGAAACACTGGGACCAGATCCCGACCAACTTATACCTGACTCTTTAGAGTTGCCAATTCCAAACGACCTTCCTTCATCATTATTGGATTTTATTACTAGCGACGAGTATCGTATTGTGACTGGAATATCCGTTATCTACATAATGGCACGAAAACACAACGAGCGACTACCGTTTAACAAAACAGTAAGTAATATTAGAAAGCAAATTTGGCAAGACAGTAAATTTATGCATGTCGGAGACCCTGTACACAGATACAACTTAGATCGGGTCATAAATATAATCCCTTACTCTATGGTTTTTGGAGCAAGGGGCATTGAGATTGACGTCAATATGCTCGCACAAAGAGTATTTTCAAATTTTTCTGGAAAGAATATGCCTCCAGCTGAAAAAAGGGAAACAAGTAAATTTTCAGAAAAAATAAAGCCCTACAATGAATCAAAAATATTGGATCAAAGAACAAAGGAAGGACTCATTCTTACCTTCTTTGTCGAGGAATTTATTCCCAACCTTATTGGTGATGCAGAAAAGCTTGAAGAGGAAAATAAAGTTCTTTGGGAAGAAGTGCTTGATAATCCTAAATGGTTCGTCTCGCCTCGAGGTGATCGATTTAGAGCAAATAAAGATCCTCAAATTCAAGATTATCATATAGATCATATAACGTTTAGGATTGATAGAAATCACCCTCGAGAACATATAGTCGAACATAAAATAAGAGAGCGCGATACAAGTTTTGTTTTTTGGTTGGACTCGCGCAGAAATATTCTAAATTCCAATAGACAACCTCTCTTAATTGATCCAAGATATAAGCAAATTTACACCAACATCTTTCTTAAAAGATTGTATGTAATAACATCTGGCCTACTTGCAAAAGAGACGCTTGAAATAGTTGATGGTGGGATGGGAGGAAAAGTTTTTGAATATCGACGCGCGCATTATCGAGTATTAACCTCAACATCAACTCACCCAGTGACAATGGAATCTCACGGAGCACAAGTTCATGCAAGAGAAATTTTGGAAGATTATGGAATAGATATATTTGCCGAGATTAGAAGAAGGAGATCGCTGGGAACCCTAAAACCAAATGAATATTTAACTTTCGTACGAGAATCAACTCCTGGAGTTGAAGGCAGATTAGTGTTGCCGAACGACCTTAGCTATAACCCCGAACTTGTTCGAATCCCCTTATAATTTTTTCAAAATTTACGATTGATTCCTTAATCACTTTTTACAAACAAACATCAAATTAAACGAAATAAATCTCCAAAGTTTGTTTTTGATATAAATATCCCTGTTTCTCCCAAATGGCCATTCGCCGAAGAATTCACAATTTTTGAGGCCCGATTTTCCGAATATCCTTGCCCATTTTGCAAACTTGAATGTTGAGCAATGAGTTTCATCAATAAACTCATTCCAAAACTTGGTAGTTATTTTCCCCTTTTTTATATTTGAATATCTCTTCAAGTTTTCTTCTGTCCCGAAGCGAGTTTTCCTTTGCGTTATAAAAAAGAGTCTTAAAATACTTCTCGTTGTAGCTGGTCTTAAAAGCCATGAAAGAAATTTTACCCATATTAATTTGCACAATCAAATCTTAACTTTGTGCCCAAAATCTTTTCCCCATTGACTTCGGGTATTTTTCGGTTAAGAATTAATCCATGATTCAAAAGATAAGCGCACCAGTATCTGTTGTCCTAGTTTTTGACCATCGGCAACGTAAAGTTACGCCAAAGAAAATTTTTTGGGATGGGAAAGTTTACGAGATAACAAAAATTGGGTTTCACCATACTTACCGACTGGGCCGGACTTTGTATCATGTATTTTCCGTTGAAACCCCTACCCTATTTTTCCGCTTGGTTTTAGATACTGATAATTTGCACTGGAGATTGGAGGAAATAAGTGACGGTTTACCGTCTTGAGCGGAGTCGAAAGATGGCATGTCCGATTAACACATTTAATTTACCGTTTAACCCTAAACCTTCAACGATCATGCATATTGATCTTAATTCCTGTTTTGCAACAATTGAACAACAGGCAAATCCAAAACTTCGCGGAAAACCAATTGCAGTTGCTGCATACGCAACCCCGTTAGGATGCATCCTTGCGCCATCCGTTGAAGCAAAACGGTTTGGGATCAAAACTGGAATGAGGGTCAAGGAAGGAAAACTTCTTTGCCCTGAACTTATTGTACTTTCCTCCGATCCGGCAAAATATAGAGACGTCCACTTAAAATTAAGGCAGCTTATTTCCAGTTACACCAATAATTTCTCTCCAAAATCAATTGATGAGTTTGTTTTAGACCTTGAAGGATATCCAAGTTTTACGAAGGGAATGCGCCAAATTGGGCTGGAAATTAAAACAAGAATTAAAAAGGAAATTGGGGATTGGTTAACGGTTTCTATTGGTATTGCGCCAAACAGATTCTTGGCCAAGACTGCGGCTGGGTTACATAAACCCGACGGCTTGGACGAGATAAATAAAACCAATTTTGGGGAAGTTTTTCCCCAACTGAAGCTTACATATCTTTGCGGAATCGCCAAGCAAAATTCTGCACGCCTTGGAAGCTTCGGAATTTATACAGTTTTAGATTTTTACAACGCAGAAGTCCGAACACTAAAAAGCGTTTTTCATTCAGTTGTCGGCTACGATTGGCATCTTCGCTTGCGAGGTTGGGAAATTGATGATGTGCAGTTTGGTAGACGAAGTTATGGGAATTCTTACGCCTTACCAAAGCCACTCTATAAAAAAGAAGACCTTGCTCCAATTTTACAAAAATTAGTTGAAAAAACAGGTTTTCGACTAAGACGCGCCGGGTATAAAACATCGGGAGTCCATGTTGCTATCCTTTATCGTGACGGTAACTTTTGGCACAAAGGAAAAAAGTTAAAAAGAATAATTTTTGAATCAAGAGATATTTTTAAGGAAGCTTACAGAGTTTTATGTTCTTCGCCGTACGACAACCCAGTTGCCAACCTGGCTGTATCTTGTTTTAACTTAATAAACTGCAAAACTGCTCAACTTGAATTGTTTGAAGATGTGATCAAAAAAGAAAATTTAGCCCAAGCAGTGGACAAGATAAACGAACGTTGGGGCAACTTTGTTATAACCCCGGCTCGAATGCTCGGAACAAATACTCTTGTCCCCGACCGAATTGCGTTTGGGGGAGTAAAGGAATTGGAAGAGTTTACACTACGATAAAAGGAACAGATGCAGTTGCAAGAAACTCTTTAGCTTGCCAAGAATTTTGTTCAGCAAATTTCTTACGAGTTTCTTACTATTCTCTTATTGCAATAAGCGTTTCTAGTAAATACTATATAAAATTATCACTATACATGTGGAACGGAGAAAGAATACGCTACTCTGAAGAGCAGCCCCAAAACAAACAAGGCAAAATCAAGATATACCTAGTGCGGCATGGAGAAATAGAACGTCACGAAAAACACCAACCAACACTCACAGCTCGAGGCTCTGAGCAAGCAAGAGAAGTTCCGCACAAAGCTTTTCCTTTTATTAGAGAAAGACAAAAATGCGGTATTGGTGTAAACATTTACACCTTTTACGCACGTCTTGATAGAACAGCAGAGACTGCAATTGAAACTGAGTATGAATGCCGCCGGATTGTTGATAAAGAAAATTTATCCAATATTCTAATCTTTCGGGCAACACCCTCTCCCTTACTCGAAGCTTCAAATTCTATCGAACCGCTGGTGAAAATAGGGATCTCAAAACAGGAAGCAATCTACCTTTGGCTTACAGCCCGCGAAGAAGATCTTGCAAGTTGGGGAGTCGCAACTTTTCCGTCAGACGTACACAGAAAACTAAAAAGGTTTATCGATGGAACTACAAGACTTAATGCTCGTTGGAATGAATGCCGCGACAACATTCTGTTTTGGATAACACAAGAAACTGTGCAAGCGGCACTATTAAATTATCTTTCTCAACAATCACCGGTTGTTATGGAATACACCGAAAGTATTGAAATAATCCCTATTCCCGATGAAGCAATTGTTTACGAGTTTCGAGGCAAACAATATTTTGACAAGAAGAAAGATACAGATGCTTAAGCAACTTGTTCAGCCGCATCTGTTTGAGCAACAACTTGGAGCTTAGCTTTTTTCTCTTTTAGTTTTTCAATTAGCACTTTTGTTTTACACCTTGACACTATTTCATTTTTTTGGTTTGTCAGCTCGCACTCTACTACATGCATAATTTTATCCATCCCAATCATTGTGGCTCTCGCAGTAATTGTGTCACCTATTCTGACAGCCTCTATAAATCTAACATACAAGTCACCAAAAATTACACATTCATCAGACAACCCCAGCTTATAAAGTGCCTCAGATACGAAAGACGTATACAACATTCCGTGCACAATTCTCCCCCCGAAACGTGTTCTTTCTGCAAATTCGTTGTCGAAATGAAGCGGGTTGAGGTCTCCGCTAAGCTGGCCAAATAAACCTACCATCTCTTCGGTAATAGTATGTTGAACAGTAGATGTTCTACGCTCTAACCCTAGCATGAATTGATAGTAGTTTATTTTTGTCTTAACTGTAAGTCAACTGGTATAATAATATTGGTGACGCTGCTTGCGTCTGCTGTATTATAAAATTTGATTATGAATAACTATTACCGACAGATTGTTGAACAAATAAACCAAACTGCCCGCAAGAATCCTCAACCTTCCAAACACTTCAATCTATCAAAGTACATGGGGACAACTCACACTATTGTTAATATTACGACATCGCAGCTGCGGGAAATTATAAAAAACTGGACAAGAGAGAACAAAGATATTGCAGTGGGTGAATTGATTGATGTCCTTGACTCGTTCTATGTAAGTAACTCGCATACAGACCGTAGCGTTGGTGGAAAAATGCTGGAATATTTACCAAAACAGAGACAACAAATTCCCCCAGAACATATAGATAAATGGTTAACAGGAGCCCGAGGTTGGGAAGAAGTAGATTCACTCTGCCAGAGTTCATTTACAGCACATGAGGTTTTGGAAAATTGGAAAGAATGGGAAAAGTTACTTAAAAAATTTGTTTCGGACAAAGATGTACACAAAAGACGTGCATCTTTGGTTTTGTTAGTTAGACCAGTGAGAGAATCAGGCGACTATCGCCTGACCAAAATGTCATTTGAAAACATTGAAAAATTAAAGGCTGAAAAAGATATCTTAATTACAAAAGCAATTTCCTGGCTTTTGCGCGAATTAATTGTTTACCACAAGCAAGAAGTAGTTGAATGTTTAGATAAGAACGGCTCTACCCTACCTAAAATTGCAGTTCGAGAAACTAAGAGAAAATTAACAACTGGGAAAAAATAACCTCTTGACATTCTTCCTATAGTATAGTAAACTTCTAAAATCATGAATAAAGTAGCTTGTTATTTGCCAATTACATCCACCTTCGGTCAAGACGTTGAGCTTGATCGCCACATGGAGGTTTTTCGCGTGTCTTAAATCCCCTTTTGTTCTTTTAGGAAAGTCTCCAAAAAGGAGGCTTTTTTTATATTCTTTTTGGAGGTTCCCCTGACACAACAAAACAAATCTCGTTTGTTTGTGTCAGCACATTAACAACGGAGGAATAACGTGGATCGCGCAACAAAAGTCAAGCGTGCCTACATCCTTGCAACGAGTTTGCAAAAGTTTGGCGTTGGTTGGTCTTTCTCAACATACGTCCTCTTCTTGCTAGGGCAAGGTATGACGTTGTTTGAGGCCAATCTTCTCAACACCGGCTTCATGGTAGCAAGCTTTCTTCTTGACCCGCCAACTGGATACCTTGGAGACAGAATCGGACAAAGGAGAATTTATCTTGTTGGTCAACTGTTCTGGGCAATCTCGATGTTGGTGTACGGTACAAGTACTACTTTTGCTCAGTTTCTGGCAGCAGAGCTTGCCGCAGCGATAGGAAGTGCGTTGATTTCAGGGGCACTTGACTCATGGATGCGAAACCAAGTCGGAGAAGCAGAAACCCACAAAGCGTTGTCGCAAGGCGGAAGCATTTCGCAACTGGTTTCGATCCCTGCGGCAGTTGGGGGAGGGTTTATCGGTGCATTGTACGGTTTGGATAAGCCATGGCTAATTGGATCTGCATGTTCGTTTGCCGCCCTTGTAATTGCCTACCTTGCACTACGAGGTTTTGCGTCTCACGAGAAAAAGGAAGATGTGAAGTTTGCAATACGAGGAATAGCTAGGCACTCAATGTCAAACCCAGCCTTGCGTTTTACAATCATCATCGCCTTTTTCCAAACGCTGCTACTCCAACCATTCAACATGTTCTGGGCACCAATTTTCAAGGAACTATCCGGCGAGACTTGGTGGTTGGGAAGTTTTTGGGTTGGAATAACGCTGGCAATCGCGACCGGGTCGCATCTTGCACAAGGTAAGCTTCAGCAACTGAATGGGAAGGGGATAGCTCTAGCCCTATTTGCAATCGGGTTGCCGATGTTGTTCACCCCATTTGGTAGAAGCACATACATTGTGGCCGGCCTATTCTTGATTCATGAAGGAGGTCGGGGGGCAGTTGTTCCGTTAATCTTTACGTACGCCAACCGGCACATCCCAGATGAGGTTCGATCAACCAGTAATTCAATACGATCTTCTGCCTCAACACTTGGTGCCGGAATTGGTCTCGTAACCTCCGGTTACCTTACGTTCTTTCTATCCCCTATCCAAATTTGGGGAATTGCGTCTGCAGGGATAATTTTGTTATCTCTGTATGCTATCGCGAGAAAGGAATAGGTTAGTCTTCGGGCTGGGTTTGGTCTTTTTATAAAGATCCGACCCAGTCCCTTTTTTAATTATGTTCGAACAAAATTAAAATTTATGTGGATTTAAGTCTGTGGAATTCTTTTGATATTCTTTGTGGAAGATAACTCCGTCAGCCAACAAATTCATTTTATACTTTTTAACTAAACTCTCCACAACCTCATTTAACTCATTTCTGTATTTTTTTGTTTACCAAGAATTTTGTATAACAAAATTTTTTTGTTTACCAAGAATTTTGTATAACAAAATTCTTACACATTTCTTCTTCTACTGTTAATCCACTCTATTACTATTCTCTAGGAAGAAAGGGGGTGTTTTAACCAGATGAAAAGTTCTGTATTAGCAATCGCGGGTGCAGCTGTGGCGTTATTTATTACTGCCGGCATTGTGGCTGCACAATCACCATCACCAAGTCCCAGTCTGTCTGTATCACCAACGCCAACTCCTCGAGTAGCACCTCAGGGTGCACCAAGTACGGGAATGGGTGGAGTATTTAGGTAAACTTGGGAAGAACATGCACGCTGAGCGCACATGTTCTTCCAAGAGCAAATGATCCAATGCCAAACATTAGAATACCTAAAGGTTTTATTAATTCTTCTATTTTTTTACTAAGCGTTATAATGTCTTTAGGGATTGTTTCATTTAGGGTTAGGTCACCGCAAATTAATATCAAATACTCCACACTGGGCTTACTCAAAGAAGCTAAGGTTGTCATCCCCGGAATCCCCCATAATATCTCAATTCCCAAAATAGATGTCAATACCAAAGTCGAATTAGTAGGTTTGGACGAAAGTTACAACATGGGTGTTCCTAAAGATGTTGATAATGTGGGATGGTACCGCTTGGGCCATAAACCAGGTGAAAATGGGAATGCTGTTATTGATGGACATTTTGATTCACAAACAGGCCCTGCAATTTTCTACAAATTATCAGAACTCATACTCGGAGACAAAATAATCGTCAAAGATGACAAAGGAAAAAATTTCATTTTTTCAGTTATAGATAAAAAAAGCTACCCTTACAATAAACTTCCATTAAAAGATATTTTCGGCTCGCAAAGCAATCCTCAACTTGTATTAATTACATGTAGTGGGCAATTTAATCGATCAACTCAAAACTATTCGGACAGAACAGTAGTTTATGCTATCTTGACAGATGTGAATTAGACTTTGTAATCACTTCAATAGATTGAAGAGTCTCAATAATTATTGTTACTAATCTGGCTCTTGACTTTGCATATTTTAGTAACTTATACTGCTTCCGAAATCAACTTTTCGCATTAAAAAATAACACTTAAAACGAATGGAAAACTCAAGAAGGACTACTAAAACCGTAGAGACGGGCTTAAGTTTAAAGAGTATTTTAAAAACTCTAAAACTGAATGAGCCAACAATAAGTACAGTCCTTGGGGGAGTAGTAGTTTTAGTTATCGCATTTACATTAATTAATTCATTTAGAAACAACTCTTCCCAAAATAAAATAACCCAACAAGCAAGCCAGACTGCACAAGAACAACCTGCAACCCCCAAAACTCACAAAGTCGAAAATGGAGACAATCTTTGGAAAATCGCAGAAAAATATTACAAATCCGGTTACAATTGGGTTGACATTGCAAAAGCTAACAAACTTGCAAATGCAAGCATAATAACAGCTAGCCAAGAACTCGTGCTTCCTGAAGTTGAACCAAAACAAGTCACGATCGCGCAAACTTCTGATGAGAAAATCTACAATACTACTTTTGGTGAAGCAATTGTGGGAGACAACTATACCGTAGCAAAAGGTGATCATCTTTGGGGAATTGCCGTTAGAGCATATGGAGATGGTTATAAATGGGTAGATATTGCAAATGTAAATAACTTAGAAAATCCAGATGTTATCTATAAAGACCAAAAACTTTCCATCCCACGAAATTAACCAAGTACTCGTGATATAATAAGAAGGTATCTCACCTTAAGTGCGGGCGTAGTTCAGTGGTAGAATGCTTCCTTCCCAAGGAAGAGGTCGTGGGTTCGAGTCCCATCGCCCGCTCATATCATAAACACATCTTCATCTATATCTAAAATTTAACTTTCTTCCCCAAAAATAGTAAAATATACATGTTGGCCGATGTAGCTCAGTGGTAGAGCAGCGGTATCGTAAACCGTAGATGGCAGTTCGATTCTGCCCATCGGCTCCAAATATTGCAAATTGTAGTACAATAAGTTGTATATGATTTCCCGTAGAGAGAAAGTTCAAGAAAAAAGAATGGCCAAGTCGGGTATTGTTTTTCTTCTTACCTCCATCCTCCTTCTTGCGCTTTTAATAATTGTTGGAATTCCTACTTTAGGAAAAATTGCATCCATGGTAAACAACAAACCAGTTGTTCAACAAGACGACAAAACCCCTCCAACCCCACCCCAATTTGATGACTTGCCAAGATATACAAAAGAAGACAAGGTTACAATTAATGGTCGTGCGCCAGCAGGATCAATATTAAAAATATTTAGAAACGACAAAAAAGTAAGAGAAATTAAAATTGATGACACAAGTCTCTTTACTGCTGAAATTCCACTAGAGCAAAAATTAAATTCAATTTACGCCACATCCACTGACGAACGTGGAAACGAGAGTGGCGACTCTCGCACTTCTATCGTAAATTACATCGCTCAACCTCCGTCCTTAGAAATAACCAGGCCCCAGGACAAGCAAACATTCTACGGGGATGATAAAGACTTGAGAGTGGAAGGAAAAACTGATAACAGCGATGTCAGTATAAAAGTAAACGACAGAATTGCGATTGTTGCGGGAAATGGAGTTTATTCTCAAAACATAATTCTCTCGGAAGGCGAGAATTCCATCACGGTTGTTGCAACAGATCTTGCGCAAAATACAACAGAAAAGAAAATATCTGTTACCTACTCTCCTTAGGCACAGGCATCGACCCTGCTAGAATTGCCACCCATCCTAACACCCAAGGGTAAAACAAGGAATTATCAAAAATAGAGTGTACGAGAAGAGCGCTTAGTGTTACTACCAACGCCGCCCCTAAACTACTTTTAAGATTTGATAACCCATTCAATAAAATATTAATAATAGTTGATAAATAAATTAATAAACCTACGACACCAGTTGTTGCCAAAACAAAAACTAAACTTGATGCGGCTCCGGCTCCCGAGTGAGATTTAAAATCAACACTATCTTTGTTATATCGCAACAAATCATAACCTACTCCGAACAAAGGTTTACTAGAAACCATACGTAAGGTTTCATTAAAATTTTCCGCGCGTGTAATTACTGTCGATGTTCTTTTAAGTCTTACTCCTTCTCCACCAGGCCTCGGCAACAAAAACACCGATATTAGAAAAATTACTAATATGGTCGCCGTAAACTTGGCATTACGTCGTACAATGTATATCAACGCTGTTGCAACTAAAAATGACAGGTAGCTTGCGCGCGAAAAAGTAAGTGCAAGCGCGACAATCCCAGGAAGTAAAAGCCCGTAACCTTTAAATCCGATTTCCCTGTCTAAAATTTTCAATGACAATAATATTAATAACAACACTATTAGTATTCCAGCGAATCCTGTATCAAAAAATGTACTTGCGAGCCTAAAATAATGCACATCCCAACCCAGTTCCGCTAGGTTTTTAAAATCAGGATAAAAGATATATTGAATAAAACCAAATAATACAACTAAAACTCCCGCCGAAATCAAAAATATTGGTATGTGTTTTTTCCAAAACACACTGCGTCGTACAATGTCATGTATCGCGAAAAAGAGTAACGTATAGATTGATAGACGAACGAGATAAAATCCGCCCGTAATGAAGTTCTCAATAGAAACAGTCCCAAAATTTAGAAAAAGGGTAAACAAAGCGATTACAACAAAAGGAACAAAATAACTGTTTCTAACTTTTGTATATCCCCTATTTGCAAATATCCAAACAAGTACTAATACCCCAGCAGTTAAGTCTACCGGTTGCAGAACAACACTCGGCACGACTTCTATTCTTATCAGTTGCCCCAGGGGGAAAATAAGAAAATATAAAGAAAGTAAAACAGAAAGCATTGTTAAAAGGCACTACAAGTATCATGAGTTAGTGGTACTTGTCTTAATCCCCGTGATACTTTTCTTTCCAGCAACCACAACTTACTCCAAGCCAGAAACGAATGGAAACTCATCAAAATCGAGACTAGAAAGCCTTCTGTCCCATCTCTGAAACCGCCTCTTATAATCCAATTTTGGAAAAACTTGGCTTTAGGCATTACGAGTATCTTTACAAGGCTTGACCTCTCCCCTTTATCAAACTTTGATTTTGCGTGCCAGGTTGAATAATAATCAATCTCTTTAATAAACTCACCTAAGATTTGGTGGGGATAGTGTTCTATAAATCCATCAAACTCTCCAACTTTCCCTCGAATTTTCCACTCTTCGTGGACTATTCCTATCCACTTTCCTGCATCTCGTCGAGCCAGACGAACAAACTTCAAGCTTGCAGTCTCTCCAAACTTTAGCTCTTTACCCCACATAAAATCTTTCCTCTTGATGCAAAATCCTTCAAAGGGAGAAGCTAATATTTTTGAAGATATCTCATCTTTTAGTGAACTCTCTACAACCTCATCGGCATCCACAAACAGCACCCAGTCCCCTTTTGCTCTTGACAACCCAAAATTTCGTTGGGACGAAAAATCATTTTCCAAAATCCGCTGGTAGATTGTTGCATTAAATTTTTTGGCAATTTCAAGAGTTCTATCAGAAGAAAAATCATCAATAACTATTGTTTCATCACACCACTTAAGGCTCTTTAAGCACCTTTCAATGTTTTTTTCTTCATTTTTGGCCAAAACTATTGCTGTAATCATAATTAGCAAGAACAAAGAACCATTATACCTTGATTCTACCACCCCAAGGCTGGTAAAATATAGGTACAGGGGCTCATGGCTCAGTCGGTAGAGCATTGCATTCACATTGCAAAGGTCCCAGGTTCGAGTCCTGGTGGGCCCACATTTTACTCTGCATCTTCCCCCCATTGACAACATTTTTTAAATTCTTTACATTGGATATATAAGGTGGTGATTTTAAAATATGGCAAACGGTAAAAAGGGAGTATCAACCGGTGTAGCAGCAGCTGCAGGTGCGCTGTTCGGAGCTGCAACTTCTGCTGCTGCAATCTTTCTATCAGACAAGAAAAATAGGCAAAAGGTAGAAAGAAAAATTGAAGGAATTGCTGCCGAAGGTAAAAAGGCAGTCAAAAAGACTAAAAAGGTCGTTCGTGCAATAGAGGGCAAATCTCACAAGTAAAGATAATTGCTTCGAATTCGAACAGCCCCTTCCTCAATCAGGAAAAATTAGTGTTGTGATAGGAAGGGGATTTTTTGCTAAAGTTGGTGTGCAATTTAAACCATGTTTTTTAAAGGACTGACCAGTTCAATTATTGATATGCTGCAAACTATTGTTCTTGCAGTAAGTATTTTTATGGTTAGTTATCTTTTTTTGGTACAGCCCCATCAAGTAAAAGGGCCTTCAATGTTACCAAACTTCAATGACGGCGAATACCTGCTCACAGAAAAAGTTTCTTATAGATTAGGAGAGCCAAAAAGAGGAGATGTAATAATATTTGAGGCACCTCAAAACAAAAGAGACGACTATATCAAAAGAATAATTGGGCTACCGGGAGAAACTGTAAGTGTGTCTAGCGGAAAAGTGTATGTAAATGGAAAGTTACTGCAAGAAAGCTATTTACCTGCCGATTTTAAGACACAACCAGGTGCTTTCTTAACTGAAAATCTTCAATATAAGATCCCCGATGGACAATACTTCGTACTGGGGGACAATAGGAGTCACTCCTTAGACTCGCGAGCACTTGGCCCTATCAAGAAGAAAACAATTGTTGGGAGAGCATGGCTTGTATACTGGCCAATGAATTTGACAGGATTTGTACCAAAAGTAGTTTACGCAGGAATGTGATCAGGCTGAGGAAAGAATTCCTTCTTTGATTTTTTGAAGTCTCTCTTCAGTATCTGTCAATCCCCCTTTGAGCACAATTAACAATCTTGTTTCTCTTTGGGAACGAATAACTTTAACGTTAACTTTTTTGGGAGAGTTTTCTATGGTTAAAGCCTTTTTAATATCTTCCTCAAGCTTGTCAATTTCTGCACTAACCACAATAGGATGATCTGGTGGAACTTGCGCTTTCTCAGGCTGTCCGGACTCCAGTTTCATTCTCCTTGCCAAATCTTCAGCCCTTCTAACCGATCCGGATTCCTTAAGAACAATTTTGTACGCCCTAATCATCAATTCCTGATCGTCAATTGCTGAAAGTGCTCTTGCGTGGCCCTCCGTTATGAGTCCTGACAACAATCCATCTTTTAAGGCATCCGGAAGTTTGAGTAAACGCAAGGTATTCGAAACATAAGAAGTGCTTTTGCCAACACGTTGTGCAATGTCTGCATTAGCAAGCCCGAACTCCTCAATTAATCTTTCAAAGCCCTTTGACCTATCCAGTGCGTTTAAATCTACTCTTTGAACATTTTCAACAAGCGCCAACTCTAACATTCCGCGAGGAGTAGTTTCTTTAATAACAGCAGGCACGCTAGTTAGTCCTGCATGTTTTGCTGCCCTCCAGCGCCTTTCACCGGCAATTATTTGGTATCCTGCAGGGGTTTTTGCCACAACGAGAGGTTCAAGTATTCCGTGCTCTCTTACTGAATCTATTAGATCAACTAAACTTTCTGGAGTAATTACGCCACGCGGCTGAAGCGGATTTGCTTGAAGTTCTTCGATTGGAATTTGAACTGCATTCGCAATTTGGTCAATCATCTTGCTTTAAAAATCAAATTGTTTTCACACCTACAATTTGCTTACCATATTTCGTCTTGAACTCAACAACGCCCTGTTTAACGGCATATAAAGCGTGATCTCTCCCCACCTTGACGTTATCACCTGCTGCAAATTTTGTCCCGCGCTGCCTTACCAAAATGTTGCCAGAACCCACCTTTTCCCCGCCAGAAACTTTCACTCCCAACCTTTTTCCTGGGCGTTGTGCATGTTGTCTAACTTTTCCTGCTGCTTTTTTCTTGGACATCCTCCGATTTCACTCAGGACAAGTATTTTTATACCCGCCCGTATCTTATTAAAAGTCTATATCACATTTTCACGGAAGTCAATAGGACAGTAATTTATATTTGTATATTGTATGACGGGGATTGAACCATTTACTTGGAAGATATTTTTTCAATTACAACCTTTGTGTAGGAATGCCTATATCCGATCTTCTTTCTGTAACGAGACTTTGCCTTATAACGAACCACGTCTATTTTTTCCCCCTTTTCATCACTCAATATTTTTCCGACTACCCTACATCCCTTAACTGTTGGTTGCCCTATTCCAACATTCCCATCTTCAACAACAAGTAGAACTTGGTCAAACTCAATATCTTTGCCAGGTTCAGTAGACATCCTGTCCAAAAGAAGTTCATCTCCTTCAGACACTTTGTATTGTTTTCCTCCGTTTGATATAACTGCGTATTTCATACTACACTATAGTATACCCGAATTCCTTCCGCCTTTCAAGGAGTGTATCGCTAAGGTTGCCATACCAATCATTGCCGACATTGAAATTAGCGATGATCCTCCTGACGAAACAAACGGCAGAGGTATTCCAGTTACCGGCATAATACCTAAATTCATGCCTATATTTATTGCCGCTTGAGAAAAAATACTTAAGAAAATACCTCCTAACAAAGCTTTTGTAAAAACATCAGTAGAATCTCGAACTGAAAGCACAATTTTTGAAAGCATGATTGCAAATGCCAGTAGCAACAAGCCACTTCCAACGAAGCCCAATTCCTCGCTTAGGGCTGCAAAAATAAAGTCCGTGTGGCGCTCTGGTAAAAATAAAAGTTGAGATTGCGTTCCCTGGCCCAAACCCCTACCCAAAAACTGGCCGCTTCCTATTGCTATCATGGATTGTATCGAGTTATAGCCACTCCCTAGGGGGTCTGAGGCGGGTTTCAGGTAGGAAAGTAGTCTGTCTTGTTGATAACCTGCTAGAATCTGCCAAATCAGAGGAGTGGTTAACATAAAAATTATTGCTGCACCCAGCAAATACCGAATAGGTATGCCAGCCAACAAAATCACCCCAATAAAACCTGTAAATACAACAAGTGAGCTCCCCAAATCTGGCTGCAATAAAACCAACGCAATGGCGGGAATTAAAGCTAAAACAGAATATAAGTATTTTTTATCTCCCTTTGGCCACGAGACCACTGAAGCAAAAAATAATATTGATAAAGGTTTTACAACTTCTGAAGGCTGAATAGTAAAAAAGCCTAGATTTATCCAACGAACAGCCCCGTGGCTAACAAATCCAAAAACGAATGTTATGACAAGTAAAATAATCGAAAGTAAATAAAAAATTCCAGACAAGGACCTCAAAACCCTTAAATCAATTTGCGAGAATAACAAATAGGTTAACAACGCCAATCCCAAATTAAAAAATTGCTGGGGAAAAGATTTTGGAGAAACACTCGACAATATTACAGTGCCCAAAATTGTCAATAACAGAGCTGGTAAAAAAAGGAACCAATTTACACGTAGATTCAAGTTACTCTCCTTGCAGAACTTCGAACGCGTCGCCTTGGCGAATACTGCTTATATTTGCTCTTTGTTTTAACCACTTCATCAATTCTGGATTTTGAGGAATCCAAGTCGCAACCACAGAAACTTCTACCTCTCTTGCTGTTTTTAACTTCTTTCTTTCTTCTTGAATTTGTCGCGCCAATTCACGCGCTTTACCTTCCTCTTCAAGCTCTGGAGTAATTAAAGTATCAAGGCTTAAGGCAACTTCATCAACATTTTCGTCTTTTTTCCAATCAACAGATTTTACATTCAGTTCCTCTTTTATTAATTGAAGTATCTCATCCGGCAATTTTTCTAAATTGCATTTCACCTTCACGCCACTTAAGGGTTGGCGTACTGGAATCCTGGCATCTTTTCTCGCTGCATGGCCTTTTTCTACGATTTTTCGTGATAATTCCATCTTTAACTCTAGCTCAGCGTTATATTCGTCTTTTTCAAATTCTGGCCAACCAGATAAATGAACGGACTCTTTGCCTGTTAAATTCCGGTATATTTCCTCAGTTATAAATGGAGCAAACGGCGCAAGCAACCTAGTCAACTTAACCAAAATGTTCCAAAGTGTAGAATATGCTGCTTCTTTGTCTTCTCCGTTTGAAGCACTTGGGCCTATTCTGTCCCGACTCCTTCTCACGTACCACAACGAAAGATCTTGAACTAAAATCAAAACAAGGCGAGATGCCTCTGTAGGATCATATTCATCCAAGGATTTTGTTATGTTCCCAAGTCCACCACTGAAACGGGAGTTAATCCATTTATCAAGAACGCTTGTCGATTTCACTAGTTTGTTGGGCGACCAGTTGTCCGCTATTGCATTAATCACAAAGAAGTTGTAAACGTTCCAAAGAATCCTAAAAAACTGTCTTGAAATATCTTCTATATCTTTTTCTTGAAATTTATAAGGTAAGCCAATTTTTACAGATGAATAAAAATAAAACCTAACACTGTCTGCACCATACTTATGCATTACCTCCATTGGGTTCACAACGTTGCCCACAGACTTACTCATCTTGTGACCGTTTTTGTCCAAAACCAAATTGTGGGAAATAACGTTTTTGTACGAACATTGACCTTTGTAGAGTGTACTCAAAGCAAGTAAAGTGTAGAACCAACCTCTTGTTTGATCTTGACCTTCTGCAATAAAATCTGCAGGAAACTGTTTTTTATCGTCTATCTTCTCCTGGTTCTCAAACGGGTAGTGCCATTGAGAAAAGGGCATGGATCCTGAGTCAAACCACACATCAATAAGGTCTGTTACGCGAGCCATTTCTTCACTACAATCTGGGCATTTAAAAGTTATATCGTCAACATGGGGCCTGTGCGGATCAAAATTCGCGCCAAGAACCTCCTTATTCCCACTAAGTTCTGATAATTCTTGGAACGAACCAAGGACTTTAACGTGATTATTTTTACACTGCCAAGCGGGAAGCGGCGTTCCCCAATAACGAAACCTTGAAAGTGACCAATCAACCATCCCTTCGAGCCATTTTCCCATTCGGCCGTTTTTTATGTGTTTCGGAACCCAGTTTATTTTGTTATTTTCTTCTAATATTTTTTCTTTTTCTTTTGTAGTTCTTATAAACCAAGAGCTAATCGCGTAATACAAAAGAGGAGTTTTGCAACGCCAGCAAAATGGATATGAATGAGTTATTGTTTCGCTCTTATAAAGCAAGTTGCGGGATTCCAGCTCTTCCATCACTTTGGGATCTGTTTTTTTAACAAATTCCCCTTTCCAGAACTCTACCTCATCTGTGAACATACCCTCCTCATTTACCAAATGGTGCATCGGTAACCCAAATTTTTTACCCAGTTCAAAATCGTCCGCTCCGTACATTACTGCAGTGTGAACAATGCCAGTTCCGTCGGTTAAAGAAACAAAGTCAGCGGGATATATTTGATAGGCTTTTTCTCCAAAATCGTGAAACTTGTACAAAGGTTCATATTTTTTACCAACCAATTCCTCACCCCTTACTTCCCTTATCACTCTTACATCCCCAACAACCTCCAACCTCTCTTTTGCTAAAATAAATACCTCATTGTTTACTTTAGCCTTAACATAAGTTGCCCCAGGATTAACTGCCAAAGCCACATTTGCAGGTAGCGTCCAAGGGGTTGTTGTCCAAACTAAGAAAAAAGCGTCCTCGTCAAGAAGCTTAAACTTTATGTAAATTGAAGGGTCTTCTGCGTCTGCATATCCCAAAGACAGCTCATGAGACGAAAGTGGAGTTCCGCATCTTGGGCAATAGGGAACAACTTTGTAGTCTTTTTCTAAAAGTCCTTTATCAAAAAAGTCTTTTAATATTGCCCAGCAACTTTCAACATACTTCTTTGACAGCGTTACGTAAGCATCATCTATGTCTATCCAAAAGCCCATCCTGTCGGTTAACACTTTCCAATCTTCGACGTATTTAAAAACCGACTCGCGACAAAGTTGATTAAATTTGGAAATCGATGCCTTTTTATCTCCTGGGACAATGTTTTCTATCCCCTTTTTCCCGGAAATCCCCAGTGCTTTTTCAACTTCTATCTCAACCGGTAAACCATGAGTATCCCATCCACCTCGACGCAAACAATACTCCCCTTTCATAGTGTGATACCTAGGAAATAAATCTTTAAACGATCTTGCAAGGACATGGTGAATTCCCGGTTTCCCATTTGCCGTTGGTGGACCTTCGTAAAAAACATAGTTTTTACCATTTTTGGTCATATCACACGACTTTTCAAATATTTTGTTCTCGCGCCAGTACTTAAGGATTTCTTCCTCAAGCTTTGGGAATTCAATTCTCGGGTCAACTAGTTTGAACTTTTTGGTTTTTTCTGACATATTACCAATTCTAACAAAAAACCAGCTTTTAAGCTGGTTTTGTGAATTTGACTACAAGAAACCAGCATCAAGCTTTGTAGGCAATGATGATTCTGATTTCGTTAATAGCCACAATTTTCAACATTGATGTCATTTTATTCTACACTGCTTTCAAATGTCAATTTTTTAGACATAATAACCTAGTATTTCTCGCCAAAATTTGATTTCTAGTTCAACTTCCGAATATTCGAGTCTTTCACGTTGTTCTGAAATATGATCCTCTTGTTCTTTTGCCATTTCTTTGACTATTTATCTACCATGTCTCAAAAATGCCGGGATCTCCCTTCGACTTCGCTCAGGGTAAACTTCTCGATCCCAGGTTTTAGCGCCCTTGGCGCAAAAACGCTGGTATCTCGAACTCTTCTCCCCACTCATCTTTCCCATTAGGCTTTTTGTTAACTTCTTCTATGGTTTGAGTTGGCTCTTCTTTCTTGTCAATTACATTTTTATTTACTTCTCCTACCAATCCTGCTGTTTGTTCAACCGGCTTTGGGCGAGATACGTTAACCATTCTTCCCAGTTTTGATCGCATTTGGTCAAATCCAGTTGCAACAACTGTAATTCTTAGTTGATCTGATAGTTTTTCATTAATTGTTGCTCCAAAGATTATATTGGCATCAGCGTCCACCGTTTCAGAAATAATTCGCGCCGCCTCATCAACCTCGTTCATTGTCATGTCCAACCCTCCGGCAATATTAAACAGAACCCCCTTTGCGCCTTCTATAGAAAGATCAAGAAGTGGAGAGGATATTGCGGCACGCGCTGCCATTTGGGCCCTATTTTCACCAATTCCAGTACCAATCCCCAACAAGGCCGACCCTGCATCTCTCATAATAGTTCTAACATCTGCAAAGTCTACGTTTATAAGGCCTGGGATAGTAATAATTTCTGCAATCCCCTGAACTCCTTGGGTTAAAACTGAATCAACCACTTTAAATGCGTCCAAGAGTGACACTTTACGGTCGATTACATCCATCAAACGCTGGTTGGGAATAACGATTAATGCGTCCACGCAATCTGCCAATTTTTCAATCCCGTCTTCTGCAGAAACTGCACGTCTGGCTCCCTCGAAAGCAAAAGGTTTTGTAACGATAGCAACGGTTAAGGCTCCTGATTCTCTTGCAATTTGCGCAACAACTGGAGTTGCCCCAGTTCCTGTTCCACCACCCATACCTGCAGTTAAGAAAACCATGTCAGAATCAATAAGAAGTTCTTTTATTTTCTCGCGAGATTCCTCAGCAGCTTTTTGACCGACCTCGGGATCTCCTCCAACACCAAGACCTCTCGTAATTTTTTCACCAATTTGAAGTTTTGTGTCCGCGCTGTTATTGAGAAGTACTTGTGCGTCGGTGTTCATCGCTATGAACTCAACCGCGTCAATCTTAATCTCATGGATCATGTGGTTTATGGCATTTCCACCCCCACCTCCAATTGAAATAACTTTTATTTTTGCCAACCTTGACGTATCCGGCTTAACTAATGCCATATAATAAAGCCCATTTTAACATCCATTAGCCAAATTGCAATACAGACTTGGCCCAGTTATTTGCATGGTGTGGAAAAAAGAATTAGTGGGGTATAATTGATAACGCATGAAGTCAAAAGTTTTCTTTTTCTTATTAAGTTTAAGTTTTGCGTTTCTTTTTTTCATTTTTACATATGCAGCTAAAAGAAATCTCTTTCAAGTGTTTGATTTTAATTTGACAGTAAAAATCCAAAATCGTACTTCATTAAAAGTGGATGATTTTTTGTCATCATTTAGTGCGTTGGCTTCGTTTGAAATTACTGCGCTGTTACTTTTCTTAATAATATTGGCAAGAAAAAAACTGCTTGGTTTTGTTGCACTAGTTGCTTTTGCAGTAATTCATGTCGTCGAAATTTACGGGAAAACTCTACTTGACCACCCAGGTCCCGCAATGATGTTTTATCGCTCCGGCACTGTTTCTTCTATATTTCCTCAGTGGTACGTACATCCTGGTTCGTCTTATCCTTCTGGCCATAGTCTGAGAATAGTATTTTTGGGTTTACTAATTGCATACATGATTATTATAAGCAAAAAATTGAGTTTTAATACAAAAGCCCTTGCCAATCTTTTTATAGCAAGCATAGTTTTCTTAACTCTATATAGTAGAATAAGTCTAGGGGAACACTGGCCATCAGACGTTATCGGTGGATCTATGCTTGGAGCAAGCGCAGCCTTATTTTCTCTTATTTTCTTTTGAGTATCAAGGAAGCAGTTTTTTGAACAGATCACTAAATTTCCCGACCGCGCCTTTAACGGGCAAATCTTTGCCTATTTTTGAAAATATCCCAGTAGAAGTCCACTTTGGCGCAGTCTCTTGCTCGGTAATCCCAAAAAACAAAAGTCCAACACAGGCTGCGAACGCAGGATTTTCTACTTCCTCAATCAATCCAGTTACTCCCTTCGGAAAGCCGATCCGTGCCGGGAGCGATAACATTCGCCGCGCCGACTCTTGAGTACCTATACAAAGCGCACAACCGCCTGTAACTACAACCCCTGACGGAACTTTACCTATTACACCCTTGCTTGAAAGTTCCATTGCTACCATTGTAAAAATCTCATTTAGTCGAGGTTTAATAATTCCATCTATTAAAGTTTTTTGGGATATTCTTTTTTCTCCATCCTCAATTCCAAGTTTTGTCATGTCCAAATCGTCTTCTGTTTCTAAATCTTCCGAGACTTTCTTTTTAGGGTTACTCAACGTGACTTTTAATTTTTCTGCAGACTCTAGAGATATTCTCAAACCCGCAGCAATATCATTAGTCACATTTTTTCCACCAATTGGAAAAACTGAAGAATGTATTATGGCGCCTTCCACAAATGCAGTTATCGACGTTGTTCCGCCTCCAATGTCGATTAATACTACTCCTAACTCTTTTTCCGTATCTGTCAAAACTGAGAAACTTGAAGCAAGACCTGAAAAAACTAAGCCGTCTGGCACAATTCCCGCTTCAGAAATACATTTTGTGATGTTTTTTGCAGCAGTTGAGGATCCAGTAATCAGATGAGTTTGCACCTCAAGTCTAACACCACTCATTCCTTCAGGATCCTTAACTTGTGTTTCGCCATCGACTTTATATTCTCGAGGAATTACATGCAAAATTTCCCTCGATTCAGGCATAGACATGGCACGCGCTGCGTCTATTACACGATCAACATCCCCCGGCCCTATCTCCCCAGACGGATATGAAACCGCAACAACCCCGTGAGAGTTCTTAGATTCAATGTGTCCCCCACCGATCGTTACAAAGGCATGGTCAAGGCTGTATCCAGCCATCCTTTCTGCTGACTCCACAGAGTTTATTACAGCCGAGGAAGCCTCATCGATATCAACAATCTGACCTTTTCTTACACCCTTTGAATCAACGGACGAAACTCCAACAATACTTATTTTTTCCTCTTCCTTGTTAAACTGAGCTATAAGAGTCGAGACTTTTGAAGATCCTATATCTATTCCTGCGATAACTTTTGCTTTGGACATACTTTAAAACCTTAATACTGGATTACTATATCTCAAATCAATAATCCTTGGTAATTTACTATCAATTCTACTTCGTGTCAGGATCAATTGTAAAGCACCAACCAAAACTTGTGGATTTTTGTCTAGTGGAAAGAAAACTTTGGTACTATCAGCCAACTCTAGACTGAACACGTTACCATCATAATATCCTTGACTCACACCTTGTGTTTTTTCTACCAACGACATGATCTGAACTGCTTGCGCGAATTCCTCTCCCAAAGACTTTCCAATAACTAAGGCCGCAGAACCTTCCTTGATAACGATCACAGACAAAGCGGTGTCGGAGGCAAATTCAATTACATTCGCATCTTGATCAACTAAAAAAACGCCTCTTGGTTGAACATCCATTTTCACTGCCACAATCGGTTTCTTCTTTTCCAAAACAACTACTAGCGTGTTGGGGAAAACCTTTTGTATAAAAACTCGTCTATTGCTAGAAAAGCGTTCGCCCAAACTTTTTACTAAGTTTTGGTTTAGAGTAAACAAATTTTTTCCTTTAAATTGGTAAAACATCTCAGTTTCCTGATCTGTGCAAATACCGTACTGAGTTTTGCAATTTATTGATTCAATTGCAAGAAAGTTGCTCCTAAAAAGAAGTGCTCCTACAAAAAATAGAAAAATACAAACTACAATCCAAACAAAATTTCCACTTATTATTAGTCTGATTTTTCGGGCAATTTTACGCATTAGGCTACCTCTTCCAATAAGGCTACTATCCCAGAAGCCGCCGAAGGTGGGACTAGTTTTTTCGCTAAAGAAGCGTTTTCGCTATAATTTTTATATTCATTAGTTATTTTTTCAACGGCTTGGAATAATATATCGGGAGTCAAATTGCTTTCAAAAATTATTATCGCAGCGCCCATATCCTCCAGCAATTTTGCGTTCTTAGTTTGCTCATCAGACTCGCTCCAAGAAATAGGGATAAGAATTGAGGGAATTCCTAGTGCCGCTAACTCACTCACAGTATTTGCGCCAGCCCTAGAGATGACAATTGAAACCTTTTTATATATTTCTTCAACTTCCCGAGGAGTGAAATTAGCAGATACGAGATAATTATCTGAAGCCTGTTTTGACATGCTTTCTTTCTTTTCCATAGTTATTAAAAAATCAAGTTCTCCAGTTTGGTGAATTACTTCGCCCAATCGCGTTAGTTTATCAACAACTTTTGCCACGTTTTGATTTATAATTTGCGAACCCCTACTTCCTCCCGTAATGTAAATAATTGGCTGATCGGCCCTTACTTTTCGCGTGTCAGCTACTTTAAAGATCCCATATCTTACTGGATTTCCCGTCAACACAACCTTATCTTTAGGAAAATACTTGGAGCTTTCTTCAAATGAAATAGCGACATATCGAGCTGTTTTAGAAACTAGTCTGTTTGCAAGTCCTGAGGCTGTAGTTTGTTCATGAATAATAACCGGAATTCCCAATATCCAAGCCGAGACAGCAACTGGTACTGAAATATAACCCCCAAACGATAAAATGACATTCGGCTTTTCCTTTTTAAGTATCGAAAAGCTTTGACAAAAACCCAAAGCAAGTTTCCAAATATCGACAATATTTTCCACAAAAAACCTCCTTTGCAGCTTGTATGTCTTTATTGTATAAAACGGCACCTTTGTCTTTGGTAGAACCTGAGCTTCTAAGGTTTTTGCGTTCTGTCCACGAACAGCCTTTTCCTCACCAATCCAGCAAATCTCCCATCCACCTCTTTTTTGCAATTCTTCGATAACTGCAAGTCCAGGAGTAAAATGACCACCAGTTATTACGACTTTTTTCATAATTCTGTAGCGCAGCGAAAGATATTAGTGCGCGCTTTTCCCTCCATTTTTTGAAATGTTTAGCAAAATCCCAACTGCAGTTAAGCTTATGGTTAGCGAGGATCCACCGTAAGACAAAAAGGGTAAAGGAACACCAGTCAAAGGAACTAACGCCACGATTGCAGAAAAGTTAATGAAAGCCTGCACTCCAATTAAGGATGTGATGCCTACCGCCAGAAGCTTTCCAAAACTATCGTTTGTCCGCATTGCAAGCCTTAGCCCTCTCCATATTATAAACAGAAATGCCAATAAAATCGCTGAAGTTCCGAGGAGTCCTAATTCCTCCCCTATTACCGCCAAAATTGAGTCAGTTGCAGGTTCCGGTAAAAAAAGATACTTTTGCCTTGACTGCCCCAGCCCAACTCCCAAAATTCCTCCAGACCCGAGAGCTAGCAAAACTTGTCTAATGTGGTAGGAGGAACCCAGAGGGTCTGATGCTGGATTAAGAAAGGTAAGTAATCTCTCTTTTCTATAGCTTGATGTTAAAACAAATATTAACCCGAGAAGACCACCAATTGGCAACATTGACATGAAGTACCGAATAGGAGCACCACTTGAAAAATAAATAATAACTGAAGTTATTGCAATTATTCCAGCTGTTCCCAAATCAGGCTCAAGCATTATAAGACCAACTGGAATTGATACTGCAAAAGCAAAAGACAAAAAATCTTTTTTGATTGAAAGTAGGGTTGCTAAATAAATTACTAGGGTAAGCTTTAGCAGTTCCGATGGTTGGATAACAAGAGGACCGAGATCTACCCAACGACGTGAGCCATGAAGAACCAGTCCAATCCCTGGAACTAAGGGTAAAACCAGCAAAATTAAAGATCCAAAAAAAAGTGGTAATGAAAATTTTTTTAGTAATTTATAATTAAATCTTGAAACTAAAAACATCGAAATTAATCCCAAAAAAATCCAAAAAAGTTGATGTTTGCCGAAGTAGAAACGGTCTCCGAATGTGCGAGTTGCGTCAACTACAGAAGCATCCGTTACCATAACAACCCCAAAAATCGCCAATGCAAGAACTGTGATAAGAAGTTGCTTGTCGAGCATGGCACGATTACCAATAAATTTAGAAGTATGTTTCATATATAGAGAAGTACCACAAGCCTTTTTGCCCGTGGTACTTGTGGTACTTTTTATTCCCGTGGTACTTTAATCAAATCACTGCCAACCACAAACCCAATATTGCTAAAATAATCCCAGCAAGCCATGTCCTCATAACTATTTTTGGCTCCTCCCAACCAGCCTTTTGCAGCCAAAGATGAATAGGTGCCATTGGCAGAATTGGCATTCCCAGGTACCTTCTACTCAATATTTGAGTTAAGCTACTCATAATCTCGACTACAAAAATTCCACCAATAATAACCAAGGCGAGTATTTTGCCAGTTAACAATCCGATTACAGCCAACGTTGCGCCAAAAGACATAGCACCGCTATCTCCCATAAAAATCCTTGCGGGCCAAATATTAAAATAAAGAAACGCAATTAAGGCACCTATCCAAAGAGAAATAAATATTGATAAAGGCGTGTCAAAAACTTTAGATGCGATAATCCAAAATGCAAAAAGGCATATTAATAAAACTCCGGCAGCTAACCCATCCAACCCGTCTGTAATATTAACTGCGTTAACAAAAGAAACAATCGTAAAAGCAGCAAGTGGTACATACCAAAATCCCAAATTAACCACTGTTTCAAATATTGGTATGTGAATTATTGAAATATTTAAATTTTTGTAGATAAGGAGTGCAATCGTGAAGGCCAAGATCCATTGAAGCGCAAACTTATGCTTTCTTCGCAAGCCAACCCACATGCCAAGTTTTCCTTGTTCCATCTTTCCAAATAATTTAACAAAATCATCGTAAAACCCAAGGAGTGCAAACGAAAGAAAGGTGAAGAAAATTATTTGAATTTCTGAAGTTACATCAAACGCAGCGTACATGTATACACCCAAATAGGACACCAGCGGATAGACAATCGCAAAAAGAATCGAAACCGAAGCAACAATTATTATGCCACCACCCACAGGAGTTCCGGCTTTTTTGTCGTGCATCTTATCGAACAAAGGAACTTCACCCTTTTTAGGAGCTTCGACGCGCCTTGTAAAACGAAGTTTATAAAGAAGATTAATAAAAGGAACTATCAAAACCGCAGTTAGAGCAAAAGAAAACATCAAGAGACCAAGATCAAGTGCCATACCACACTAATCATACCAAATCTCCCCTGCCTATTCCACCCTTTTTATGTTTGCCCCAAGAAACGACAATCTTTCTTCAAATTTTTCATATCCTCGGTCGACAATTTCTGCGTGTTCGACTACACTCTCTCCCCGCCCCGAGAGGGCGGCTAACACTAAAGCCCCTCCCGCTCTAATGTCAGGGCTAGGAATCAACTGACCATGCAACTGACTCGGACCAACCACAATAACTCTATGTGGGTCAGCAATTATTATATTGGCCCCCATTTTTATCAAATGATCAACAAAAAATATTCTCCACTCATACATCCAATCATGGCAGAGTACAATTCCGCGAGTTTGAGTAGATAAAACAATAAACTGGCTTATCAAATCTGTTGGAAAACCAGGCCAGGGCCTGGTTTTGAATACTCTTTGCTTTGCAATCAGTTCTGAAGGTCTAATTCTCAGTTCATCTTTAGCCGAAAATTCATATTCAACTCCCATTTTCCCAAGATACGCAAGGATAATTTTTAGATCTTCAGGAATAGAATCTTTAATGTAGACGTCTCCGCCAGTTATAGCCGCTGCCACAGCAAAAGTTCCAACCTCAATATGGTCCGGCCGAACTTTATGTTCAACACCTCTAAGTTTTATTACCCCCAAGACACGAACGGTATTAGTTCCAGCGCCATTTATCTTTGCACCCATTTTAATAAGCATTTCAGCCAAGTCAACTATGTGAGGTTCAGCTGCTGCACCTTCTATGACTGTTTCACCAGGAATGCAACTTGCGACCATTAGAGCCATTTCAGTTGCTGTAACTGAGGCTTCCTCAAGAAAAATATCCGCGGGCTTAAGCTTTTCTGCCGTGATTTCGTAACCTTTATAATCTCTATTACACTTTGCACCATACGCAGTAAGCATTGAAATATGGGTATCAATCAACCTTTCGCCAACTGAATCTCCACCAGGTTTGGGTAGCGAAACTTTGCCAAACCTCATAACAAGGGGCGCCGCCAAAACGACAGATGCCCTGATTTTGCCCATAAGCTCCCAATCAAGCTGCCAAGAATTTAAATTTGTTGGATCAATTTTAACCACCCCTTCGCCTTCAAAAGTGACTTTAGCGCCCAGCCCTTCAATAAGTTGCGCCATCGTTTCAACATCGCGAATTTGAGGGACATTAAAAAGAGTGGTCGGGGAGTCTCCAAGAAGTGAGGCGACCATTAACTTTAGTGCTGAGTTTTTGTTTCCTGCAACTTTTACTTCGCCAGAAAGTTTTACCCCACCCTGGATTATAAACTTCGCCACGTGCTAATTATACGATCCTTGTATTATATTTTGTACACTCAAAAAATTATCTAGGCATTATTTTCAAGTATGGGAAAAGATCGTTAGCAATTGAAAACCAAAGCGGGGCAGCAGTTTGGGAAGCAAAAGGTGCAGCCTTGGGATCTTTAAGGGAAACGATCATTACAAATTTTGGATTGTCGGCTGGGGCAAAACCAATGAACGAGGCAATCGTTTTTTCTGGATCATAATGTCCTGCTATCGGGACTTGGGCCGTTCCGGTTTTTCCTGCAACTTTTATTTGTTTTGGTTTAATCCACATATCTGAACGCGAGTCTACCGCAGAGGTCATCATGTCTGTTATTTGTCTGACAGCTTTAGGAGAAATAACCTGAACCGGACTAGGGTAGCGAACAGCCTCTTCCAAGTCTTGACTAACAACTTTGTCAACAACTCTAGGAGTTGGAAGTTTGCCGCCGTTTGCCAATACGGAAACTGCCCTAACCATTTGCATTGGAGTAACCGCTACACCTTGACCAAAACTAGCAGTTGCAAGGTCAATTGGCCTCCACTCTTTCTTTGGCCTCAGTGGGGGATTGGTCTCGCCCTGTAAATCTACACCTGTAGGTTGGCCTATTCCAAAACGAGTTATATAGTCATAAAATTTATCGATTCCCATTTTTTCAGAAACCCAAATCATTCCTACGTTGTCTGAATTTCTAATAATGTCAGCAGGGGTACTGTCTGGATGGTACTCTCCCGTTCCTGTACTTATCGTATACTCTGCAATTTTGCGCGGGCCGGAGCAGGTATCGCACTTATTATCTGGGTCCACCACCCCTGCATCCAGTGCGGCAGCCATAACAAGCACTTTAAATATCGAGCCTGGTTCAAACGCCTCCCCTACTACTGGATCGATATAATCTTCTGATTTATATGTTGAAAACCGAGAAGGATCGTAAGACGGAATAGACGCTGATGCCAAAATTGACCCGTCGCGGGGGTCTATAACAACTGCTAACCCGCTGACCGCGTCGTACTTGTTAATTCCCTCGATTAAATGTTTTTCTGTGATAAATTGAACTGTTCTGTCAATTGTAGTTTTTAAATCCATCCCATCCATCGCGCCAACTTTTAGGCTTTCACCTAAAACAATAGGATTCCCAAACGCATCCTTTTCCCAATCCCAAGCCCCCCTACTTCCAGAAAGAGTTAAGTCATAAAATCCCTCAAGCCCAAAGTAGCCCTTGTCTTGGCCTGCGCTATCTTTGCCCACAAACCCCAGCATCCTTGCGGCCATTGTACCCTCCGGGTATTCCATTGATTCTTGAGGATCAAACCCGATTCCTGAAATATTTAAGTTTTCAATTTGCTCTTTAATCTCTTTGCTTACTTTATGTTTAATGGGTACCCAATATGCGTTCTGCCGTTCTAAGAGCTTTTTGATTCTATCCTTTTCGTCCTTTGCCAATTGCTCTCTAATCTTTCCTGAGTCAGAAGATTCCTCTATCTTTTCGTGAGCAATAAACAAGGTCGAAAGTTTATCTGCAACTATTTCTTTTTCTTTTATCCTTGAATTATTTGTCCAAACAAGGAACGACTCACGAGATGCAATTAAAGGAAAACCATCAGAAGCCAAAATTGACCCCCTTTTTGCTTGCAGTGTGGTTGAGGTTTGGTGTTGAGAACGAGCAGCCGCAGCAAGTACGTCGGACTGCAATACTTGCCAAGTAAATAACCTAAAAAAAACAATCACTCCAGCTAAGAGGAATGCTGCCATTAAAAATCTTGTACGAACGTCTGAGGAAATCATCGCGCCATCGCAACAGAGGTTGCAAAATCAGCATAAACTACAGATGAGGATTTTACAAACCCTAAGGTTTGGGCTCTAGAAGAAACCTCCTGTAGTGAAGTCTTTTGCGCTAAATCTTGTTGAAGCTGTTGGTTTTCCCGCGCGAGATCTGAAGCGCGAGTTTTAAGTTTAGTCCACTCCATACCTTTCCCTGCATACATTCCTGTAATAATTATCTGAGCAAGTATTACAATTCCTAACACCCCAAATACCCCATACCAAATCCTTTCTTTTGTTCTATTTATATTTTTCATATCTTTTCTATCGCTCTTAACTTCGCACTTCTGGACCTTGGGTTATCTTTTATTTCCTCCTGGGTCGGAGCTAAAGGCTTTTTTACTAAAATTTTTACCTTATCTTTTTCTAACGTCTTTACAAAATCCTTTACAATCCTATCCTCGCCCGAATGGAAACTTATTACTACAATCCTTCCACCAATTTTAAGGGTCTGGAATGCCTGCTCTAAACCATTCTTTAAATTTTCAAATTCATTGTTAACCACAATCCTCAAGCTCATGAAAACCTTTGTGGCAGGATGTATGTGGTTGGTTGTAAAACCCTTCCGTGCATATACATCCTCTACTAACTTTTTCAGATCTTGAGTTGTCAAAAACGGTTGATTTACTCGCCGGGATACAATTTGACGCGCGATCGATTGGGCAAGTCTTTCTTCTCCAACTTCTCTAAAAAGACCAACAAGTTGGTTTTCGGAAAGACTATTTATAAGATCTGCTGCTGTTACTCCCAAATTTGGATCAAGCCTCATGTCCAGCGGTCCTTCTTTAAGGAAAGAAAGTCCCCTTTCTGAGTCTTCTAATTGGAAGCTTGCAAATCCCAAGTCGAACAATACACCGTCGACATGAGTAAAACCCACACCTGAAGCAATTTTTTGAAGATTTGCGAAATTACCTTGAACTAACTTAAAAACACTAAAACCACTTTCATTAAGACGTTTTCTAGTGATGTTCAACGATACTGGGTCTTGGTCTATTCCCAAAACCTCTCCGCCCATCTTTAGTATTGCTTCAATGTGACCACCACCCCCAGTAGTAGCATCAATGAAACGTCTTCCCGGTTTTACATTCAGAAAGTCAATAACTTCCTGTAGCATGACCGATTTATGCTCATTTGCTAACAAGTTAAGACCCTCCCCTATTGCTTTTTTGAACTTCTTCGATCAGAAGTTCTGCTTTGCCCGAAATTTCTTTTTCCTTTTCTTCCCAAATACTTTTATTCCAAATTTCAACTCTATCTCTCAAACCCACAAACACAATTTCTTCAGAAATTTGGGCAATTTCTCGCAAAGGTAAAGGTATAACGATTCGACCTTGAGCGTCAAGTTCCTCTTCATACGCTCCCCCCAGTAAAAACCTTTCGGTTTCTCGTACGGGACGAGTCAAAAGAGAACCGCCTACTGCCAAGTCAAGAATTCGCTCCCAAGCTTTTGGACTAAAAATTGCAATTGATTGCTCGTACCAACGAGTAATCACTACCTTATCCCCAAGCTCTTTACGAAACCTTGCAGGAACCGCTGTCCTTCCCTTGTTACTTATTTTTGTATGATACTGCCCAATTAACATGATTTTACAGATTTTTAAAGTGTGGGCAGGACCAGAAAATTGTTAAGGTTTGTAGTGATTGGGTGAAGTTATTCACCACTTTTCACCACTACTATCCATTATTAGCTATTTTTAACACTTTTGTCAAGTGTTAAAGTGAATATTGAAGTAAATTGTTATCAACGCTATAATAGCTACAATTCAAATGGAACGTTTAACCGCTTCGTCAGACTCAATAGCTAATACTAGAGAAGATCGAGTAGAATTTGCACTTATAACATGCATGTCTGAACTTCAGCCGCTTGATGTGATTAAGAGTCTGTTGTGTGGATCCGGTAGAGGAAGAGTGTATGTATGGTTCGTGCTCGCCAGAGACTTGACAACAGAGCAAATTCGCAATCCTCGTATTCAAAAACTTAATCCGATAACCTCGCGCTTTCAGAAAACTTTAGAAGATGTATTTGGTCGTGAAGTTCATATCGCGTACGTAGCCCCTTTTTCCCTTGATGCATTAAAATCACAATGTGAGAATATGGGTATTGAAACAGCCTACATTGAACTTAATCCTTTGAACTAATTATTTTGAAGTAAGAACAAAGACACCAAGAGAAGTTATCTTTCCAACTGAAACTTGGTTCCATTTTGAATTATTCCATTGATAAATTGTCCCCTGAACATCTCCAATCGTAACAGTCCCGCTAACCTTTTCGCTTCCTTTTGTAAAGACTCCAAAAGGGCCTGAAGAAACGTTCCCGTCAACCTTTCCTGGCAATCCAAATGTGTTCATTACTAAATAGTATGTACTTGGGGAAAGGACTGCATTATTGATTGCAAAATCCGAACCTGAAAGTTTCAATTCCTTTCCTCCTTTTCGCAAATAGAATGGAGTTTCAAGTTTGGCAACAAGCCTACCTTGATTATCTCTAAACCTTAAGGTAAATGTTCCGTCGCTTACGCCCTCGTCATACCTACACTTGCCCGAAGAACAAGTTCCAAGAAGTAAGTCACGTTCAATCTTACTTTGATTATTAATTTTTATTGACCCTGGAACGCCTTGGGTAACACCGGAAGCAACTTTATAAACAAGCTCATATTCTAAAACCTCGGCACCAGAAGGAATCTTACTAATAGTTAGATGAAATTCACGCCCATCTGCTCTTGGAATAAGAGTGGTGTAAGGACGTTCTTCGAGGGGGAGTTCTCTAAGCACTGTTTCTTTCACAACGTCGGGGTTTACACCTTGTTTTTGACCAGGAGCTTGTGTGGATTTTTTCAAAAACAGGAATGCTCCCCCGATCAATCCAAGTCCAACTACAACTATTAAAACAATTGGCAGAATTTTTTTCATTTACTCAATCCATTTTGAAACCAATCAAAAAGTTTGTCAACTCCCACTCTTTCCTGCTCTGCGCTGTCTCTATCTCTTACTGTTACCGTGTTATCCTCAAGCGTTTGGTAATCAACCGTTACGCACCAAGGAGTTCCTATTTCGTCCTGTGAGGCGTATCTTTTCCCAATATTACCTCGATCATCCCAAGAAACAGAGCCAAGTCTAAGTCTAAGATTATCATAAATTTCTCTTGCCTTTTTAACCAACTCAGGTTTGTTAGAAACCAATGGGAAAACTGCAACCCTGTAAGGTGCTAAGAAGTTTGGCAGCCTTAAAACAACTCTTCCTTTTTCGATATCCTCCCAATACGAGTTAAATAAAAGAATCGTGACCAAGCGTGATATTCCAAATGTTGGCTCAACAACATGGGGGATAAATTTTTCATTAGTTGCCTGGTCCATATAGCGCATATCTAAGCCTGACTTTTCCATATGGTTTTTTAGATCAAAATCAGTTCTGTAAGCAAGTCCCCACATCTCTTTAAAACCCCAGGGGAATTGATATTCAAGGTCCTCAGTGCGCTTGGAATAATGAGATAGCTCTTCTTTTGTATGAGCACGCCACCTTAGCTTTTCTTCTTCAAGACCCAAAGAGAGAGCAAACTTGTACATTTCTTCTTTCCAAAAATCAAAAAACTTCTCCCACTCATCTGGCCGAACAAAATATTCAAATTCTGCCAAGTCAAACTCAAGCGTACGGAAAGTAAACTTACCCATTGTAATTTCATTTCTGAAGGCTTTCCCAAGCTGTGCGAGTCCAAATGGCAGTTTGGGGTGGATGCTGTCAAGTATTTGTTTAAAGTTAACAAACATACCTTGAGCAAGCTCGCCTCTAAGATATGCTGTATTCTTGTCGTTTGTAATAATACCAACTTTGGTCTCAAAAAGTTGATTAAATAGTCGAGATTTTGTCCATGCAACTTTGCCGCAGTTTGGACATTTAATTTTGTTTTCCGCAATAATCTGGTCCAGCTCCTCAAGAGGTTTACCTTCAACGTTCCCCAGATCGAGAAGCGCGTCCTCAATTAGGTGATCGGCCCGAGTACGAAAATGGCAATTTGTACAATCAACCATAATATTTGTAAAACTCGCAGTGTGACCTGAGGCTTCCCATACTTTTGGACTCATCAATATTGAGCTATCCAGACCAAACATGTCTTCTCGCCTTTCAACAAAATTGTTCCACCAGTAGTTTGAGAGGTTGCGTTTTAGCGCATTTCCTAACGGACCAAAGTCGTATGTATTTGCCAAACCACCATATATTTCCGAACCAGGAAAAATAAACCCCCGTCGTTTGGCCAAAGAAACCACCTTTTGCAATAAACCGTCGTTGCTCATAAGTTATATGGTATCAAAATTAGAGGACAACTACCACTTGAAGATTACGCTCGAAAAGACCTTCAGTCTTGTGTAACTCTAGCCATTTGAGAGTAATTGTAAAAATTTCTTAGTTCTTAACTTACCATTTATCAAATCCTCTATATACAAATCTAAATTTTTTGGAATTGGCTTTTCCCTTTCTAAAAATCCAAGTTCCTCAAGAGTTCGCACTTTAAATGCTTGGATAAAACCAAAAAGCTGCCAATAGCCAACGCTTGTTAAATGCCCATAGGACTCGATCAGCAAATCAAAAACTTCTCTGTGCTCTTGGTGTTCTGGAGTAAGTCTCCCCACAACCTCAGCCAAATGATATGCAACAGCAACTTTGGTTAAATCTTTCCGCCAAGAAAAACCATTTTTCACTTCTACTTCGGTAATCAAGTCCATGTTTTTGCCATTAACGGCAAAGAATTTAATGTAGTTAAAAAGTTCGAGTGCGCCTCTTTTCCTTGAAGTAGTTTTACGTACACCTTTGGCAATCAGTCTGATTTTACCATAGTGTTTTGAGAATACCACCAAAATTCTGTCCGCCTCGCCATAATTTTTTCTTGATAATATTACTCCTTCTGAAGAATATGTTCTGTCTCTCATGCAATCATTTTATCAGTCCAAGTCCAAAAGTTGTGAAGTTAAAATCGAAATTCTTTGTCGGTCTTAAGGTTGAAGTCTTCTTTTTGCCCATTTACTGAGACAGTATATGGGTTTGCGTTTGTTCCAGATTGCTTTTGTACCAAGATCTTATATCCGTCTTTTGAGGTAACGGGTGTCTTATACTTGAACTTCAACTCCTCAACACCCTCAGGTCGTAGAGTAAAGAACCCCTCAAATACAGTTTTACCCAAGTCTTCACTCGTAGTTACAGCAACCTCAGACCCGGTACTGTCAATAATCGTTGATCCTTTGGGAACGTATACTCGTACCCAGTCTCGGTAAACTCCATTAAGCCACCCGTCAGCTTTTTGAGGATTCTTATATTTAATTGTCAAAGTATTCGTATTTCCATCTTTACCAGGCTCAACAGACAAGGCAACTTCTTGTTGAACATACAAGTTAGATTTAGCCCCAGCAAAATTAGTGTCGTTAATGTGTAAGTAGTCCCCTTCGGGGTAGTCTTTAATTCGGCCCGCCAAATTAAATGACTCCATTGCTTTTTGAACATCACTTTCTCCAAAGTAGAAAAGTACATGCTTTTCAAGAAGAGAGTTAAACCCTGCTTGAAAAAGTCCAGGAATTTTTTCTTTTGGTTGGCCCATCGCATTTGCCAAAATCGAGTTCATTAAAGGTCCCAAAATTGCTTTTCTGTTGTCGGAGTGAGGAGGCTTATAGACAATTTTTCCAGAGATGTCATCCCATACGATTGGCCCCGCGACATCAGCATATGACTCAAGCTCGTATATTACCCCAGGACAATTACATCTTGGGTTGTCCTCAGCATAAAAATTCCCAAATCCTGGAACACCTATACCCCCCATTACACGCAATATTTCGACAGCCAGAGCAGTATCAAGCGCAACAATTCCATCAACTTGGGGCGACTTTGTTTTGTCATAACTTTCCTTAAAAGTGTCCATTGAAACTTTAAAGTCCGGCGACAGGTTCATATCGCGCATGTTCCAAGTATTGACCAAAGGTAAATACTTTTTAATTGCTTCAGGAGCTGGTGCTTTGTTCTTTAATTTATTATCCAGGTTATAAATATCATTTGATGCAACTTGTTCGAATTTTCCATTTTTTACTTTAACAATGGCGTAAGCTGTCATAAATCCTCCGGTTGGACGAAGCTCTTTATCATTTTGGAACAATAAAAGGTATGTTCTTTCATTATCAATTCCCAGTAAATATGGAGCCTTCTCTAAAACTGGCTTTCCTCCAGTAACAAGCTCATGCATGCTATTTATCATTTCCTTTCCTTCTCTGATGGTTTTTCTCACAGGTTTTCCCTGGAAATATTCTGGATATCGATTGGGGTCAATCTTGTCGAACTCCTCAACCATTTTACCCGTCTTGGCGCTAATCGAGTCTAGCTGTGGAACAATGCTTTCAACTGTTTCCACAATGAAGTTAATTCTGTCTTCTGCTGTTTGCGTACCGTCCAGCGCTTGCTCCCCGCCATTCAAACCTAAAATATCAGAATATGGTTCTGCAGTTTTTATTATTATTTCTCCTGCTTCAATTCCCGCCAATCCACCCCTACTCGCAGACTGCGCATCAGCTATGTAGCTACCAAAATAAGGAACTACTTTAATCCAACCCAATCTGTTCATGTTCCCGTCCAATGCCTGTAGATCTGACTTTACCTTTGATAGCGATGAAGTCATTTTGTCCAAATCCTGGCTTTGTGTTGCATCCTGAAGTTCTTTTGCTGAAACCATCAAAGTCTTTGCTGAGTTGTATGCGCCAAGACCTGGTAAAACTGCGAATATACCAAGAAACACTAATGGAGCGAGGAGGGCTCCGCCTACAATTCCTAATGTTTTTTTATGGATGGTTGCGCCTTTACCATCCTCGGACGGGAAACTGTGGAAGCCTGCATCTTGAGCTTCAGGGGTAATAACATCAGTTTTAATTTTCTTCAATTTATCCATTTGGCAATGAAAAGATCCACTTTTAAACTATACATGTTTCTTAAAATTATATCAAACAGCCCCCTTGCCTGAAACCATCGCCCAGGGAGTTTTTGCTAATATTTTCACATCAAGAAACAGGCTCTTTTCTTTGGAATAGTATGCGTCAAGTGCAATCCGCTTGTTAAACGGCAACTCCGACCTTCCTGAAACTTGCCATAGTCCAGTAATCCCAGGCTTTATAGACAAAACACGGGACACTGACTCTCGAGTCTTGGGGTATTTCTTTTGTTGATTATCAAGCTCCTCGGGGTAATATGGCCTAGGACCAATCAAACTCATCTCGCCTTTTAATACATTTACTAGCTGGGGTATCTCGTCTATAGAATACTTACGAATTATCTTCCCAACAGGGGTAACTCGTGGATCATTCATAATTTTGTAATTACCCCTTTTTTGTTGTTCCTCATATGCCTTTTTGAACTTAGGATCAGTTTTTAGTAATTCATAGGCGTTAACAATCATCGACCTAAATTTGTAGGGGTAAAAAAGTTTTCCACCCTTTCCTACCCTTTTGGGAGTGTCGGCAAAAACAGGACCAGGTGAGGTAATTAATAGTGCTACGGCCGTAATTAGGAGTATCGGAAAAAAGAAAATTAACAAAGTTAAAGAAAGCACGATGTCTGTGGCACGCTTCATGTAGTCGTAATTCATATCCGGCAGTAATTGTTTGCAACGCTTTTGGTCAGTTTACCAAACTTTCTTAAAAATTTCTCCTTGGTAAATTTTTTTGCGTTATTAATGCAATCCTCGGATTTGAAACTCCTCCTCTCCATCCTTTTTACTCCTTGAACTATTGACTCAATAGTTTGTTTATTAAAAAATATTCCAGTTTTTCCCTCAACCACAGTTTCTAACGCTCCACCTGCATGGTATGCTAAAACTGGTTTGCCCCACATCTGTGCCTCAACAGCAACAATTCCAAAATCTTCATCTTGGGGAAAAATCAAAGCCTTGCAGTTTTTATAAAATCCAGCAAGTTCGCCGTCAGTCACTTGTCCTATAAAAGATGTATTCTTAGACCTAGACTTCCTTCTTAGACTTATTTCCTCACTTCCAGTTCCCACAATTACTAAGGGCAATTTTAGTTTGTTAAAAGCTTTTATAACTATATCCACTTTTTTATATGGAACCAATCTTGAAACTACCAAATAATATCTGCTTGATTGTGGTACTGGTAGTACACGCGATACCTGTGATACGTCTACCGGGGGGTAAATCACTTCCACCTCGCGACCATAGTACTTTTTAATCCTGTCCGCAATAGCTTGCGAAATTGCAATCATGACTTCGGGCTTTTGGGCTGCTCTTTTGTCCCACAACCTCAATGCTTTAACCAAAGGCCATGAGATTATTTTTCGTAATTTTGTATTAAAATATTGGTCGTATCCGCTCCACAAATAACGTGTTGGCGTTAGGCAATAACAAATGTGTTTTGTTCTGTCTCCTACTTTAATGGATTTTGCAGCTTCCGATGTCACAGAAATTACTAAGTCGAAACCCGAAAAATCGAAAGACTTAAAAGCAAGTGGCATCAAAGGTGCATATAAATCATGTCTTGTCCTTGCAAAAGGTAAATAATGCAATAAAGACGGTATTATTTTCGGAAAAACTTCAGCCCATTGGGCTGTTTTTGGATTATAAACTGAAGTATAAAGTGGTGCTTTCGGAAACAGCTCATGTAAGGCAAGTAGGACTCTTTCTGCCCCACCCCATTTATTTACTCGGTCGTATACAAGAGCAACTTTCATTGTCTCGATTATACCTGAAGATATCTTGTGGGGTGTGAATTAATGCACTGATTGTATACGCCAAGCGTCTCCCTCGCCATTTTTGTCCAAGAATAAGTTTTACAAAATTTTACTCCTTTTTTAATCAAATTAGATCTCAAATTTTTATCACACATTATCTTTTGTATTGATTGAGAAATACTAATAATGTTTGACGGATCAAAATATATTGCTGCATCTTTATATATTTCCTTTAAAACTGGTATATCAGAACACAATACTGGAGTTTGCCACGCCATAGCCTCAAGCCCAGGAAGTCCAAAACCCTCAGATAAAGTTGCATAAACAAAAGCCTCTGAATTTTTATAGAGCGCAGAGAGCTCGCGGTCATCCACTCCTCCAATAATATTTACTACATCTTCTGTTCCTGTTTCCTTTAAGAATTTCTTGAACCTGTCTTGAAAAACATTTCTGCTACCAACTACCACCAATTTAAGATCTGACAATTTCTGTTCTTTCCGCAAGAAAGTAAGGGCATTTACAACCCTTTCAACATTTTTGTGGGGATAAAGACCGCCCACATAAAACAAGTATGGCTTTTTTATTCCATACTCTTTTAAGACCGACTCACTATTATTTCCACTTCTACTTTCCGACACACCTTCATAAGTGACAACTATTTTCTCATCAGGCAAACTAAATTTACTTATTAAATCGTTTTTAATAAAATTGCTTGGAACAATGATTTTTTGTGAATTTTTTATGGCATTGCCTACAACACTTCTGTAAGCAAAATATTTTACTATATATGCAGGTGCTGGAAGTGTCGTAACCGACAAACCTTTCAAGTCATGCCACAACAAATCATGAATAGTTACAACAAATTTGCCTTTGTAAAAAATTGGAACATTAAAATGAGGAACATGCAGCAAATCTAAATTTTCGCTGCGATAAACTTTATGAAGTGTAAATTGCTCTTTTAACGAATAATGATTTATGTCCGCTATTACTTTTTTCCATCCTTTTACCTCAGGGATATTTCGAGTATCATCGTTCCTGCAAAAAAGGACATACTCATTTTCTTTGTCAATTTGTTGTAAACTTTTTACAAGCTCTTCAACATACCTACCAATTCCAGTATGTTTTACTCCCCAAAGTCTTGCATCAATTCCGATTTTTGCCATATTAGGAGATCCTTGCTCTTAGTGTTCTATAACGCTCAATTGCTCCAATTCCTGATAATACCAACCAGCGGACAGGCGCTGGATATTTATTAGAATAATGTTTTTTATAGAAGATTCTCATCGCCTGTGTTGATGATTTTGCAGCTTTTATTCTCGTTTGAATGGAGGCTGTTGAGATATTTTTACTGTGACTTTTAATTCCACCAGCAACACCTTTGTAGTGCAAAACTTTTATTTGTGGAACAAAGTAAACTTTCCAACCTTTCTCTTTAAGCCTAAAACAAAAATCTAGTTCGTCCCCATACCAAAAATAATCCTCATCCCACCAACCAACTTGTTCCCCCGCCTCACGTCTTACTAAAAAGAATGCGCCAACCACTGAATCCACCTCGTGAGGTTCTCTGTCTTCAAGCTTCCAGCCGAGCGTATAGCCAGCAAAAACTTTAGACTTTGGAAATACTCTTCTTAATCCTAAAAAATGGGTAAACGAGTTCCAGGGTGTTGGAAATCCACGATGTGATGCCTCGTCTAAATCCCCGCTGGTAAGCTCTAGTCTGGGCGAAGAAACACCAACGCTCGGGTGGGTATCCATGAACTTTAGCATGAAACTTAACGCCTCAGGCGACAAAATAGTGTCTGGGTTCAAAAACAAAACATATCTTCCTTTTGCTTTCTTTACTCCTATGTTGTTAGCGGTCGAAAACCCAAGATTTTCCTTGTTTGCTATAGTGATAACATCGGGAAATTCTTGTTTGAGCATTTCCAAAGAGTCATCTGAGGACGCGTTATCTACAACTATTATTTCCCAATTAAAACCATCCCTTTTTGACACTTTAATAGACTGGAGGCAATCTCTTAAAAAGGTTTTTGTATTAAAACCAACAATAATAATACTTAAATCAAGTTTTGTCATCGCTTTGCTGCTAACTCATAAACAGCATCAAGTTTTTTGGCCATTTGCTCCCAGCTATACTCTTCAACCACTAATTTTCTTGCACATTCGGCCAATTTTTTTGCTTTTTCCGGATTTTGAAGAAGAGTTACAACCCCTTCTGCTAAATCACTCGGGTTGTCCCGAACCAGAGCTGATTCTTCGTTTATTATTCCAATCCCCTCAGCCCCAATAGACGTTGTAACCATGGGAAGTTTTGAGGCCATCGCGGCTAAATTCTTTAAACGTGTCCCCCCTGGTCCCCGAAGTGGTGCAACAAACACCGAAGCCTTATTGTACGCTCTTTGAGTACTTTTAAGGTCTCCGACATCCAGCGAATCAATAATTACGTCTTTACTGGCTAAACTTGTAATCGCATTGGGTGTGTGCTGCCCAACAATCCAAGCTTTTGCTTCTGGTATTTTTTCCTTCACTTTAGGATAAATATCTTTTATTAATATTTCTGCTGCTTCTACATTTTGCAACCATTTGAAATTGCTGGTAAAAAGTATTCTTTTATCTTTGTTGCTCCAGCTTTTCTTGGGTTCAAAGAAGTCTAAATCTACACCATTAGGAACAAGGTCTACATCAATCGTAGGTTCAAGTCTTAACATCTCCTCCCTGTCAGTCTTTGATACAGCAACAACTCTTTCAGCTCTCTTCCAAAAACGTCTTTCCCAAAATTTCAGCTTTTCTACATCTAAGTTCAACAGATTTTTCAAACCCGGCCATTTTACTCCGTTTACGAAATGTTTGTATACCAAATATTCAATTGTTTGCTCAACTAAAATAATTGGAAGAGATGTTTTGGGGATATTTGTCATCACATAAAAAGTTTCTGCGTGAATAAGGTCGTACTTTTCGTTTTCCAGCTCCTGACTTACCGCCTTTCTAAAAGTTTGCGAGAGATAAATTGATACAAGAAACGGATAGGGCGTAAAACCTGACAAAAGAATATTAAAAGGATGCCAGGCTTTCCTTCTTTTGAAGACTTTTACTTTTTTGCAATACTTTTCAAGTTCAGGAATCCAGCTTTTTTCCTTGTCTTCCCTTATGTAGCAAAAAAGAGTTATTTCATGCTTTTTATAAAGTTGTTTCAAAAGATTGTATGAACGAATTTGTCCTCCCGAGGCAGGAGGATAAGGAAGGTATGGGGTGAGCATGAGAATTTTCATATCAATTTTTGGGCATTCGCTTGCGGTTTAGGTCAACAATTACATACTCATCAGTTTGTACAGGAATTTCAAATTTCCGCATCGCGTCCTGCACCTGTGGATCACCTAAATTAACAGAAACGTAATAATCCGCTCCTTTTGCGATTAACTCTTCAATAGAGTTTGTTTGATATGGCCACCCACTTCTCTTTGTTTGATAAAGAAATGCTGTGTCACCGTTATATGAAGCAAGGACGAACGCGTTTTTCGGTGCAATCTTGTCTAAAGCCTCACCGGCTCTTATTATTTCCGGATGATTAATTTTGTAAAATTCTTTTACAGGCAACCACGAAAAATAAAGCCCAGCAATTATGGTTACAATTACAAAAATTTTTGTGAACGGCTGTATAAAATCCTTTGTTTCCCAAAGATAAAGTATCCCGCGAGCGACGACAATTGCAACTGCTGGAATTACCAATGTTTGATAATAATCATGTCTTACGTTGGCGGTGGCAATAATTGAGACGTAAGAGAGCGCCCCTAGAATAAACATCAAAGGAAACCTGTGTTCGTTTTCTTTGGACTTGGACAAAATACCTGCTGCAAAAGCGACTATTCCCCATCTTCCCAACATTAAAATACCCAACCTTTGACCAAAAATCCAATGCCAATAGGAAGGCTTAAACCGTATACCATCGCTATTAAAAACCCACTTATAAAAAGGAACTCCCTCCGGATATTGACTAATCCAAACTCTCCAAGCAAAAAGTGGCAGTAAAGCAACCGATACGAACAGCCAAAGATTTTTATCTTTAACTAATTTGGCAAAATCCCATTTGTGTTTATCAGCAGCCAACCAAAGCATTGGGATTCCATAAAAAGCAACATAAGGTTTCACTAATAATGCTAAGGCGAAAAAGACTCCTGATAATAACAAGGCTTTAGGTTTAGAGTTGTCAAACCATCGCACAAAAAAATACAATGCGGCTAAACCAAACATAACGGCAGCTGGTTCTGGCAAAATTACACGAGAAAAATAGATATTGAATGGCATAAACGCGAATATCATGGCTGACAAAATTCCACCCTTTACCCCCAAAAACCGTTTGCTAAGTGAAAAAACCAACACTGTCGAAACCAATGAAAAGATAACCGACAGCAATCTACCCCATTTTTCAATTGAAAAAATACCAACCGTACTAACTAACAAAGTGTGTAAGGCGTTGTAGACCGGAAACTCAACAAACCTCCACCCATTCGGATTAGGTTTCCCTGTTTGCAAGAATGAAATATCGTAATAGCGGGGGTACAGGAGATCTATGCCTTGATCTAAATATATTCGTGTTACGCTTGCAGTATCCGCCTGCCGCCAAGAATGCCAATCCGCAATCGGGTTATCAATCTTATAAAGACGCGCTGCAAACGCCAATAAAACTATTATTAATAAAATCAGATATTGATTTTTAATTAATGCGACAATCTTAGTCATTTTTTGCTTCTTCCTCTCTTACTCTGCCTCTGTTTACTATCCCATATGCAATCCCCGCAAGTGCCCAAAAAATTATAGCAATTTTTGACGCTTCAAAGGCATCAATAAAAGTTGCAGTAATAAGCAATCCCAACAGTGACCCTGCAAAACCCGTAACAAAAACTGATTCTACGCTTAGAGAAGCTCTCCTTAAGTACGAGCCAAACCCTTCAATAAGTCTACCTAAAACCAAAAAGAAAGCGAGTGTGCCCACAATTCCAACTTCTCCAAGCATTCTAAGATAATCATTGTCCGTTGCAAGGTTTAGAGATGAATAACCAGTCCCCAACAGTGGATTTTTCAAAAAAGCCCTGATGGCTCGTGGCCATTCAACATTTGTTCTGATAGCAACCGACCTATCCTCAGGAATCACTGTTGGTTCTTGATATTGCAGTTGTTCAAAAGCAATAAGTTTTTGTTCCTCGTATGCCATTGCCCTAGCAGGAAAACTAATGTTGTATTGCCCGATCAATCGTTGTTTATATATTTCTAAAGTTCTTGTGTATCGCACCCCCAATCCACTCAAAATAATCATTCCGCCCATACTTAAAACAAAAAACGGCACAATATACTTTTTCTTTCTTGAAATGATTAACATGAAACTAATCGCAATCAAATAAGCTCCAAAAGAAATTCGAGACTCCGTTTGCAAAAACAACCAATATGCAGGAGCTAAAAGTAAAAAGAAAAATGCTACTTTGTGTTTTAGTTTATTTATTATAGAAAGACATGCGATAAAAATCGGAAATACTAAGACCAGAAATGCAGCAAGGTCATAGTGGCCCGCGAAAGTTGAAGGCAACCTAGCTCCCGGTATCCAACGAAGAGCAGCGCCTTTTGAGTATTCCTCGTTTTGGGTTGAGATGATGGGAAACTGAAAATATCTTTGCAAGAATCCTACGAGAAATGCAAATAAAGTTACGACCGCAAGAATCTGTAAATAATATCCCGCCCTACCTCCCTTTTGAATTGCTTTATACGCAATTAAAAATGGAATTATGTATTCAATGCGCCTTATCCAATGCAACAAAGCTACATTCATCGCGACTGTTTTTGTTAATAGTAGGGCGCTTACCAAAGACAATCCCCCAACCAAAATAAAAAGAAACATCGCCAAGTAGAGTTTGTTTTTTAATACGTTATCAATTCCATCTCTAAACAAACTAACAATCACTAAAATCCCCAAAATCCCTAAAACAAAGTCTTCCATTCTTATAGCAACATATGTACCTGGAATATTTAAAATTGGAAATTTGGGATACAGGGGAATCACAATAAGTATTACTGCAAGTCCATACTTAAATATTTCGTCGCTATTAAAAAGCCGCCAAAGCCCGCCGATATGCATCTCTTACTCCTTTCTTAGAATTTATCACACTAAATAATACCACTCTTAGTATTGCACCCCATTTAATAAATAGCTCTAATAAAGCCTTTTCAATAAAATTTTTATGCTTACTATAAAACAACCGAAGACTTTTATACTCTCCAAGAATTGCGTCTGAGGATGTACCTGACGCACCGCCGATATGAGTAATACTAGCAGTCGTCGTATAAAATATTTTCCAGCCACACTCTTTTATCCTAAAACAATATTCAAGTTCTTCAACGTACATAAAAAAGTCTTCATCCAAATAGCCTACTTTTTCAACAACTTCGCGTCTTATAAAAAAGAATGCTCCAGTTACCCAGTCTTGTTCATGATCTTTCTTGTAATACCCACTCCTTGTTATAAAACTTGGAGTATGGGGGTGGTAAGAGCCAAAAATGTCAGCTACTAAAGGAAAGTCATCAAGAAAAGACGACCACAATAATACTTTAAAAAGCGAAGGGGAAGAACCACCAGAGGCTTGAATTGATCCATCAGGATTAAGAAGCGTACAAGTTGTAACACCCACTTCGGGGTACTTATCCATCCAATCGACCATTTTACCCAAAGTGTTTTCTTGAAGATATGTATCTGAGTTTAAAAGAAGTACATATCTTCCCTGTGCTATTTTTATCCCTTGATTGTTGGCTTTAGCAAACCCTAAATTTTCTTTATTTTTTATTACTTTTAGATTTTTTACAAACTTTGCATGGTCTTTGATATTTTGACTACCGTCACTGGAGGCATTATCAACAATAATAACTTCATACTTAATACAAGTTGTATAATCAGCAATCGAGCGAAGACAGGAAAGAAGTAACTTTTCTGTGTTGTAACTAATTATGACAATAGACAGATCCATCATTTTTCTCGCCTTGCCAAGTCGGAAAATAAGTTATTAAACATATTTATGGCTTGTCCACCTACGATAAAAAGTAAAATTAGTGATAAGTACATTATAATTACCCTTGGCAAAAGTGGGGAAGGAACATATTTTACAGTAACTTTTTGGTCAAAATGAGAACCCTTGTACCAAATATCATCCTTTGGCAATTTAGGAATAAATCCATTTACAAAAAGTGATCCCCTAAAGGGTAAGACTACCTCCTCGAGATAAGTACTCCTCGTTTGATCGCGAACCCAAGTAAATGCCTCTTCTGGCGGGTAATTTAATCTATAAACAAGTAAAGGAATCCCCAAGAACGTAGATGACATTTGATTTTGGTAGAAGTCTAGGACATTTTCTCTATCAAAATTTGTATAATAACCACGCCTAAGGAAAGTTTCAACATCTGCATCTTCCAGATTTTGCATTGAATCAGAAAGATATCCAGGAAACTTAGGAGACGGCAAAGCTGTATAAACCATAAGAGCAATAAAAAACAAAAAAACACAAACTCTAAAAAGCAGTTTAAAAAAAGTTTTCATCAAAAGATTATGGCTGCAAGCCATATGAAACCCCGCTTAGCGGGGTTGATTATTGGAAAAGTCTTGCTCGTCCTATCTTGTACTTGGGGTTTTTCAATTTTCGTTCTCCAATTTCTTTTGCAGGAACTCCACCGACAATTGTAAAATCTGGAACGTTTCGAGTTACAACAGCGCCAGCCGCAACAACAGCTCCTCTACCTATCTTAACTCCAGGTAAAATAGTCACTCTTGGACCAATAAAAACATAATCTCCCACCTCTATTGCGTCCTCTGTTGCTGCAAAATCCTCCGCTTCCAAATCATGCTCTGAGTTATATATTCTAACTTCTGAGGCTATGTCTGTATGGTTTCCGATAATCAATGGAGCTCGACCATCTAAAAATGCGTTATTGCCAATAACCGTGTCTTCCCCAATCTCGATATTTTCAGGCTGAAAAAAATTTGCCCACATGTGGATTGTTGAGCCTCGGCCAATTTTCATTCCGGAGAAGCGATAGGCTGACATTCTAACTAAATGTAGTGGAATATGTCCAACCCAACGAAGAATCATTAGTTCAAGATCAAGAAGAATACTGGTCAATCTGTTTATTATTTTTCCAAAAGTCTGTACAAAGGTTAGCTCTCTACCCATTCTATCTTTAAAGACAGCCATTAGACCATTATATATTGTTACTACTTTTACTGCAAAGATTGAGCTAAACCGCTTTTTCCAAAATTTGGAGGGTATCGTTAGCAGTTTTTTCCCAATCAAATTTATTCGCTTGTTTTTTAACTTTGTCACTTAAAACATCATGCTTTTCAAGTGCCTTTTCGATCCCCTCTGCAATACTCTTTGGATCGTTGGGATCGACAATTATCCCTGCGCTACCCACCACCTCTGGAAGACTTCCAGCGCTCGCAACAACAACTGGTATACCCATACCCATTGCCTCCAAAACATGCATTCCGAACCCTTCAGTAAAAGATGGTGCAGCAATAACTAGGCATCCTGCTATTAATGATACTTTATCCTCCTCAGAAACAAAGTCGGTAAAAATAACTTTCTCTTGAAGATCTAAACTTATTACTTTGTTAAATATTGACTCATAAAGCCAGCCTTTTTTCCCGGAAATTACCAATTGAAGATCGTCGTGGTCTTTTGAAACTACCTTAAACGCCCCAAGAAGCCCTTCGATGTTTTTACTTGGTTTCAAAGTACTTAAAAATAAAATATATTTACCATGAATTCTATACTTTGTTTTTACTTTTTGAATTTTAGAATTTATTTGAGATTTGTTATTTGGAACATGGAATTTGCTTTTGTCATACCCCGGATATGTAACCTCAACCTTACCTTTTGCCCATGGATAATAACTTAGAACTTCTCTTTTTGTACTCTCAGAGATAGCAATAATTTTTTTTGCAAACCTCATCGACAAAGCACCCCAATATTTTAACTGGTAATAGTCGTATTTTTTGAATTGCTCCTTTGTTTCTAGATAACCTAAATCCATTATGGAAACCACTGCTGGAATTGGCAACAATAAAGGTGCGTAGTGGCTAGGAGTAAACAAAACGTCTGGTTTTGGATTTGTTAACCATAAATGTGGTAGTAACTTCGATAAAACCCAAACACCACGAGCCGGCAATACTTTATAATTCCATCCATCCCGTTCTCTTGGTAAATGAGGTAGGGGAGACTGGCGCAAATAAATGATAAATGAATGTTTTTTTGACTCAGGTAGTCTTTCAAGGGCTGCTAAAAGTTCAGCTGCATATTGATTTACCCCAACTCTGTTTTCGATGTTTGCTTCGTTGCCATCGATTCCAATTATCATGCTTTTGCTCCTTCATAAACTTTTAATGTTTCTTGTGCAGTTTTTTCCCAGGAAAAATTGTTGACTCTCTCGTTTCCTTTTTGAATCCACTTTTTTCTATTTTTCAAAACTTCTTCGATTCCTTTAGCTATCATATCAACATCATTTGGATTTACAAGTATTGCCCCATCCCCTGCTACTTCCGGCATACTTGAAATATTTGAAGTAACAACTGGACAGCCAATCCGCATCGCCTCAAGAATAGGCAATCCAAACCCTTCATATGTTGAAACGTAGGTTAGTGCTTCTGCTCCCGAATACAAACAATTCAAATCTTGTTTTGTTACATGACCAGTATAAATAACACCTGGTCTTGTTGGTAAATCTGCCCACATCCTACCTGTTACTACTAAATTTAGATTTTCTACCTTTCCCTTCACTTTACCAAATGCAGTAATTAAATTCGGAATATTTTTCCTTGGATCTGCCCCAACAGCCAATAAATACTTACCTCTTATTCCAAATTTGCTGATCACTCTTTCTTTGTCTGTATCTGTAACTTTATCTACTGACAAGTCGACAGCTTCAGGGATTACAACAATTTTTTCAGGATCAATTTGCAAAAGTTCAACAATTTCTCTTTTTGTAAATTCCGAAACTGCAATTATTTTGTCCACTTCTCTTTTAACCCACTTTAACCGTCTTTTATGTACCCCCACAATTATGGGGTGAGAAATGCCAGGAAACCTTAAAGGCACAAGGTCGTGAATTGTAGTAACCTTAAACGCTTTCGTGGGTGGTTGTGTCCAGTCAGATGAATGAAAAGCATCAACCTTTCCTATCAACGTTTCAATCGGTAAAATATGCAACTTATTCCATAACAAATCTGCTACAGTTGGTGCAATTGGATAAGTCTTCAAATACTTTACACTTTGTTCGTTAAGGATTTTTTTAAATTCTCCACTCCGGCGCAATGATCCGCCAAAAAGGCAATATTCATTTTGCTTGTCAATTTCAAGAAGCGCTTCGACCAAATTCTTGGTATACGAAGAAACTCCGGTTTGATAAATTAGAGACGATACGTCAATACCTATTCGCATATGCTAAAGAGTTACTTTTCTCATATTTCCAAATCACCACTCCATTAAAATCTTTTTCTTCAATCTTTTTGTAGCCTGCATTTTCTATATCATGACGAAGTTTGTCTTTAGGGTCAAATATGGGCTGGCTGAAACGCACAAGCCAAATGAACTGGTATCCCCCATTTACACCTTCAGGGCCGTAAGACGGAACTGTTTGGGAATAATACCTGTAGGGATCTCGCTGGCTGTTTGCAACGAAAATTGCAGTCGTTGAGTCTTGTGAGTTGTTTTCTATCCAAGAAACAGCACTTTTCCAGTCCTCGCGGTGAAAACGCGGATTAAAAAGGTAAATACTAGTAGACGTAAGGTTTACTGCTATCACTCCAACCAACAACAACCTTTTAAGATTATTATTTCTACAAAAAGACCCTCCCGCGGCAACCAATAAGTAGAATGCTGGCAAAACAAACAAAAATCTAAAATAACTATATATTGATAATTTCAATCCGACAAGAGCTGCCAACAACAAGGGAACAATAAGCCACAACCAAGTAAACTTTGTGTTTTTCCAGTTTAGCAAGCTGTTTTTTAATGGAATTAAAAAAACAAGCGCCGCAATTCCAACCCCTAAGGCATAAATTTCCTTGTCGTATGATGAGATTCTGCCAACCATAAATTTTATTGGAACTAAGGCAAGTTGCTTTGCGTTTACACCTCCTAATACCATCCACCAACCAGGAACATCGGTTTTTACAGCCATTGAAACTAAAAACTGGGAATAAAATGTTTGAGACCAGATACCAAAAGAAAGCACTAAGGCTAAAACAAGAACGCTCCATTTTTTAATATTTTCAGCAAGCATTTTTCTTTGAAATGCAATTAGATAAACTCCTAAGAAAGGAAATAAAAACAAGAGAGGATAGTCTGTGTAAATTAGGAGAATACTAGAAAGCGAAAAAAGCACCCAGAACAGCAAGTTTCTTGGTCCCTCTACCACTCTAAGGAAAAACCATACAACTGCTAATGCAATTGTACTTGCAGGTACATACATTCTGGCTTCTTGTGAATAGTAAATATGCAGGGGGGCTATTGATAATAAAAGCGCGGCAACTAAACCAACATTTTTTGAAAACAGCTTACTGCCTATCATGTAAATTAAGATAATACCCAAAAGACCTAAAAAAACAGACAAACTTCTTGCCCCAATTTCAGATGATCCAAAAAGATATATCCAAAAATGTAAAACTAAATAATAAAGAGGCGGATGGAAATCTCCTGGAGAAAATTTTGTCAAAATTTGGCTTACTGAAAAATCACGCGCCACCAAGATACTTGTTGCCTCGTCCAACCAAAGTGATTGATCAAGGTTAATTAGTCGAAAAACTAAGCCTAATAATACAATCCCTACCAGATACTTATTTTGCACTTTTTCCTCCCATTAAAACACTTAATGCGCCCACAAAAATTCCCAAATCATAAGTAACTTTAAATACAAAAAATGCAGGTGAAATATTTAGTATGGACTTTGTTATTCCAAACAGAAGGGATACTGGAAAAGAAGACCTCACGGCTGCGATCAAAGTTCCAATTTTGCCAAGTTTATATTTCCTTTTCCCGATCCATTTTGCTTGTTTATAAACCTCGGATAAGGTTCCAGGGTTCTCGTGATAAAACCTTGCTCCCTTTGCGGCAATTGCCTCGTAGCCAAGTTTCTCCGACAACGTCCAGTCGTCTGTATATCCTATAGGCATAAACCCCCCTACTCTTTCAAACTCACTTTTTAAAATTGCCCGAAAAACTTTTTGATGGTCTGGGTAGTTTTTAGGATGTCTTCTTCCTTTTTCCCATCCTTCGTTTATTCCCCAACAGACAGACCATTGGTTCTGATTATTTTTGACATATTCTTCTTTGCTAAAAGTTCCCTTAGCACGACCACCAATAATCGGTTCCACTAGCATATTGACAAACTCCGAGTCAAACGTCATGTCAGAGTCTACAAAAACCAGTATTTTGCCTATTGCGTGCTTTGCTCCCAAATTTCTTGCTTCACCTGGGCCTTTATGGTTTTGCTTAAAAAATTGAAAATTGCCGCCCTTGGCGAGCCTCGCCTTTGGCGGGAAAATTGATTCCGATCTGATCGGAATTGAAAATTGAAAATTTGACAAAATATTCAGCGTTTTGTCAGACGATCCGTCGTCAACCAAAATTATTTCAAGATCTTTGTACGTCTGTTTCGACAAAGACTCCAAACATTCACTTATTACTTTTTCTTCGTTGTATATTGGAATTATTACCGATACTTTCATAATTTTGAAAGAAGAGTTTCGTACCTTTGGGCAATGCTGTTCCAAGAAAACTTATCTGCTTGAAGTCGCGGCTTGTTGCCCCATTTGGCGTCCAGTGCTTTTTTAATGGCATTTGCATAATCATCAACATTTTCTGGATCAACAAAAATTCCAGCATCCCCTACTATTTCTCTCCTAATTGGATCATCGTTTACCACAACCGGCAAGTTTGTTGACATTGCCTCAGTTATTACTATTTCAAAAGAATAGTAACTTTCAGACGGTATAGTAAAAACGTCAGCAATGCGATATAAATCCGGCATTTTGTCGTGTGTCACTGTTATTAAATAAAACCTATCTCCCAGAAGTTCTTCTCCCATTCTTTTGATTTCTTCTTTTAATGCCCCGTCGCCCGCCACCAAAAGGCTAACTCCATTGAGTTTTGCTACGGCCTTTATCGCTAAGTCAATTCTTTTTGTTGGAGTTAAAGCACCAACGCATAAAACAATAGGCTTCTTTAAAGCAATATGTGGAGTTTTTCCAAAAGGTCTAAACTCAGTCAAATCTACTCCATTTGGAATGTATTCAACCTTAACAAACGGATTCACTTTTTTTGCCCACAACTTTGCTTGGGAAGATAGGGCAATAAAACAATCTGGAAATGACCACAGGTTTACTCGCTCATCCCAACCTTTTCCGGATTGGCCGGAAATAATCATTTTTCCGCCATACAACTTTGTAACAATCCTCGTTATTAAAGCTTCCCAGCCACTGTTTAATGGGATCACTGCGTCATAACGGTTCTTATAAATTTTGCCTGCATTTTTCAAAGCAAACTTCAATATACGTAAGTCATATGGCGTTAGAAAAAATCTCCAAAGAAGTGGCCATCTTCCTGGCAATGCTTCTCTTGATGACAATATAGTTACGTCGTGATTTTTCTCTAGTCTTTTTGCAAGCTCTTTAACGTAAGTTTCAGCACCTCTATTGGCTAATCCTTGAGTAGCATTTAAGAAGCATATTTTCATTTATTTTTCTCCCAAACCCATACACCAGGAGTTAACTCCTTCATCCAAGTGTAATTATTTAACATCCAATTTACAATTATTTTTGGTTGGTAGGTTCCATGATCAAACCAATTTCCATTTGAAGGAACTCTCCACAAAATATAATCTGGCTTGTGATTGTCCCATCTAGAAATGATATCTTCTTGAACTCCTGGAATTTCTAAATACCATCCAAAATTATCAGTCCAAGGTTTCGGCGGGATAGTATTTGTCATTACGTAATATTGAGAGGGTAAACCCAAAAGAAATATATTTTTGCTGTCGCCAATACTTTCTCTTATCGAACGAGCCATCTTCACCTCGTCTTTGCCGTAAAATCTTGGTTCTTTTTTCCAGTCATTTGTCAAAACTGGTCTAAAAATCAACGGAACTGATAAAAGTAAAAAAACAGAAAAAACCGCAATGCTTAACTTGAGATTAAGTTTTTGCAATAACACACCATATAGTAAAACAAAAAATATTAGAGATGGTTGAAAATGAAAAAAAGAAAACCTTGGATAAATAGCTACTAAACCTGCAAGCAAAAAAAATAAACTTAGCTGAATTTTTTTATCAGACAATATTTTCCGCTTTAAAACAAGTAAAACCAACACAGGAACAATTAATAAAGCGAGAACAGCTAGTTGGTGATTCGTCGGCGACATTTGAACATATCCTGGAAAATTTTTCCATTGGAAAAGTGGGGAATAGATTGTCCAGTTCCAAAATTCTCCAAGTTGCTTTTCTTGAGCTATTCTTGCTAAAAATACTATCCAAAGAAGCGCAGTCCCTGAAACAAAAACTGCGACACGCTTTACGTTTGTTTTTGTGAACAGCAAATATAAAAGAAAAACCAGTGCAAAAATTCCTGCAGTTTGTTTTATTAAAGAAGCAACTCCAAACGACAGTCCAGCTAAAAATAGATTATAGTTTACTCCACCCTCTTTGTTGATCCACCTAAAAGAAAAATAAACTCCCGAAAGTATTGGTAAAACAATAGCAATATCAAACCAAAGCATGTCTCCATCTAAAAAAGGCTGAAGTAAAACATATAAACCAGTTGCAAATAGGGCGACCTTGCTTTTACTTGTTAACTTTAAACTATTAAAATACACCAGAGTACTTGAAAACAAAATTAAAACCCAGGTGATAATTTGTAAAACTTCAATTTTGTAACCGAATATTTTGTAAATGTATGCCAAACTAACGCTCAGTAGCGGAGGATAGGGATGGATTATATCCCGATACATCAAAAAACCGTTATTTTTGAGGTATGCGTACGAAAACATTTCAGGCCATGCAGTAAATTGCAGATTAATCAACAACAAAAGTTGCAAAACCAATAATGGAATAATTAATAAGTGCCAGTTTTTCATTTTTTTGCCAAGACCGTTAACCCCGTTCCCATCCCTAACTTAGAAACAATTAGATTTGGAATTGCGCTAATTGCCTCTCCAAAAAAGCGTTTTTTCCCGCCAGTCAAACTTTCAAATAGCTCTTTTGCTGGGCTAGCGTATTCCCAAACTCCCGAGTGGGTTTCAGCATATATAATCTTTAAACCAGTACCTGTCAAAAGATAAGACAGAGACTTCAGTGTAAAGTGCCATTTGTGTTCTTGTGGCAATATGTACTTCCAGTTGCTTCCCCAAATTTTTGCAGATAAACTTTCAAAATTTGGAACGTCAACTAAAAGCATCCCGTCTTTTTTCAATATACCGTTTATTCTTTCCAGAATATCGTTTGGATTTTCCATATGCTCCAAGACATGATTCATTATCACCAAATCAAAAGTTTCTTTATTGAATTTTGAATTTTCGAATGACTTATTCAAGGTAGTAATACCCCTTTTTCGAGACACTTTACATGCCTCTTTCGATGGCTCAATTCCAGCCACTTCCCAACCTGAATTTTTTAAAAGCGAAAGCATCAAACCTGACGAAGAACCAATTTCTAAAGCAGTTCCGGGCTTCCTAAATTTTCCTATTAGCCTAACTCTCTTTTGAAAAATATTTTTAAACTGTTTCTCTGAATCAAAATAAACTGTGTCCCTGTGGTATGAATTATAATTCTGCCTTATTTCATCTAAAGTTTTTCCTAATCCACAAGCCGCACATTTTACTAACCGAGTCTTAGTTCCCACTATAAATATTTCACCGCCACACGCAAAACAAATTTGAGATTGAATCATAAACTTATTAGTAGCCAACACCGCTTGGAATTAATCGCCTTTTCGCCTTTTTAAGCGGCGTTTCAAAAAAGGCTCTGAATTTGTAAGCATAATCACTTTTTATCCACGGAGATGTCACCACTTTGGGCCTATATCTAAACAACACCTCGGGGTAATAAAAATCATACGGAAAAGATAAACCCAGTTCATATTTTAATTTTTTAGATCGTTTCGGAACATCTTTTTCCAAATCAAATTTTGCTGCACGAGAAATATTTGTTGCGTGTAAATATGGTGCATCAACAAAGGTTATCTTTGAAGAGTCCCGGTCTTGGATCATCTCCCCGTTCTCATCAGTCCAACCCCAAACTCCATGTACTCCAGAAGAAGAAAGCCCGGAAATTTTTCGGTTTATGCCTCGAAGGTTTAAATGTCCTCTTCTTCCTGCAAGATTATAGTTGCCAGCCAGTGGCTCTTGATAATGAAAAATGTCGCCCACTAAATTATACGTTGGAACAACAATTGACTCTAAGTTTTCACCGTCATCTTGAATTGCTTCGACCACTTTGCGTATCGAGTCGTCCCACCATACTTCATCCCCATCAACAACTAATAACCAATCAGTGTTGGTTGCCTCAAGCATGTCCTGGCGAGCTATTGCAAAAGTTTGAGAATCAACTGGCCCATACTCTTTAAAATGTATTTTTTTATTTTTATCGGCTTTTCTAATTTCTTCGATAATTTCTATGGTTCCGTCACGACTACCCGTGTCCCACAATAAAATTTGATCAACATGATTAATTACAGACATCACAGAAAACCAAACGAATCGAGCTTCGTTTTTAACTAAACAATGTGCAGTAACAGTTTTACGCTTCATTTCTTGTCCCCCATTTTTCTAAGGGCATAATAATAAGCAACAACAAGTGTTGTCATGTTGATTATTCCTAAAGCAACAATCGGCGCAAAAATGCTGATTTTAGGGATTAGCAACAAATTTACAAGCAAAATTGTTGGGAGTTGTAAAAAAGACAATATGGTAATAATTTTTGGCATTTTAAAGTGATAAATTAATATATTTACCGCAGGCATGGATAATACAAAAGGTATTTGTACAACCAATAGCCATTGCAAAACAGATCCTGATTGCTCGTACTGGTCTCCAAATAAAGAAATAACTAAGGGGGCAACCAATACTCCCAAAAGTACAATTGCCGACATAACAAGAGATAAACCCACAGACTTGCTAAAATATTTTCTAAGTTCGTTCCTATCTGAAATCAACGCAAAACGAGATGCAATAATTGTCGCTAAACTACCTACAATCATAGGTATTCCTACTGCAAGGCGAGACGCAGCCCCGTATATTCCTGCCTCGTAAGTTCCCGCCAGTTGAATAATTAGTAGTATGTCAAGTCGCGGAGAAGCAGTTGAAACAATCTTATTCAACCCCATCCACGAAGAAAACTTAAAAACCTCTTTGTATGTTTTTGCCACACTCCAGCTAAGCTTGGGCTTAGCACCAACAAAAAACAGTGATACTAAAAATACTAAAAACAGACTGCCCGAAAAAACAAATAAAGTGCTCTCCGTCGTCAAGTCTCCCGCGAGGTATAACGCTGCCAAAAACCCTATTCTAAAAACATTAGACAGGGAAATTAAAATCGCTGCAGCCTTCCAATCTCTTTTGGATTCGATAGAAAAAATCTGGAAATCTAAAAGCAAGCTCGCGATAAACCCTAGAGCGGTAAATACCATAAGCAGGTAATTATCTGAGTGGAAAATTAGTCGCGAAAGAAAACCGGAAAATGCTAGTAAAATCAAAAAGAGAATTATGCCGGTCAGAAGTCTTAAAGAAAAAAGGTCTCGATATGTTCTCTTAATTTTTTCTCTTTCTGCGCCGTCATCCCATCTACCAGACGCAACTTGAAAAAAAGCTGATCCAAGCCCAATGTCGCCAAGTGCCACCAAAATCGTTATCAAACTTCCAACGCCTGCAACCAATCCCCAGTTGGAAGGACCTAAAAATCTAGCGGCCAAGACCGTAAAAATAATCCCCAAAACAGAAGAGATTAGGTTGCCCACAAAAACTACGGAGCTGTCTTTTATTGTTGCTGAAAATAATAACCTCTTTGCCTTTGTAATCACAACTTTTTACCTCTTGTGTATAAAAAAATTATTATCAAACTCAATATGGAAAGTGCAGAAAAATATATTCCCCAGCGAACTTGATCTTGCCCCTTAAACACAATTCCGAGATTGTCCATCTGCTTTGGGATGTAAAACCCATTCACCATCGAATAGAAAGGTAAAGAACTTATGCTTTCACTCCCCTTAATAAGTTTCCAGTTACCATTAAAACTGTCAGTAAAAATTATCCACGGATACCCACTAATACTTGAAACTTTATACTTTGTTGGGGAAATCATCTTGTGGTCCACTGCAGTCCACTTACCATTAAAAACAAGTTCGGATAATTCTTTGCGTTTTTCAGAACCATCAATAACCACTTTATTAAACTTTGTAATTAATTCGCGGACATCCGACGAAACTTTATTCCACTCTCCTAGAGGTACTAAACCTGCAGTATTAAAAACGTGAATCCCATCAATGTTTTGTAAAACTAACTCATGGTTTCCTTTTTTCAGATTAATAGGACCCTTTGTATACCATTCAAATCTGCCAGCTCTCGCATATGGTATATTCACAGATTCTTTGTTAAACGAAAGCTTGAGGAGAGATTGTAATTCTCTTGACATACTACGAATTGCCAACATATATTGTCCATTTGTTGGCGCATTCACCATCATCGTAGTCTTTTCGTTTGGCACAGTGGAAAACTGAATGCTTTTACCGTAATCAAATTCGTGGGTATCTATGCCCTTTTGCAATAGTTCATACTTCCAAGATAAGTAATCGCTCGATTCCCTTTTAGCCCATTGTGTTGTCAAGACGTCCTTTAAAGAAGTGAAATATTTTTGCAAAAAACTTAAAAGAAAGTCATTTTCGTCAGACTTATTAAAAACCAAGGTTGCCGACTCAGACGCGACAATATCCAGAAACCGAGGATCCGTCTTCCCATCATCCAGGAACAAAAGCCCTTGAGCAACAATCTGTTTACTTCCAACTTCCGAATAAACATCTTCACCTCCGAGTACTAAAAGAAGTTTGTTTGTTGCAAAGATCTTCGGCCTAACTTCACTGACTTCATAAATTGGAAAATTTGTGCCCCACTGGACTTTCTCCACTCCAGGCGTTTCTTTTATCAAGCCTTGAACATATTCTAATTCCTTTTTGTCATCCGTTAAATCAATTTCCCTTGGATCACCTGATAAAACCAAATATTTTATCCCAAGCAATCTAAAATAGTCAGTCCAATCGTCTTTTGTAAAAAAGTTGTACGGATCATTGCCGGTATTTAGAGATGCAAAAGGGCGGTTTTGTGCTAATGATTTTGCATCCAGTGCGGGTTTATCCTCTGTTTGGAATGAAAATGGACTCTTCTCGGGAAACCAAACAGTCCTGAAAAAACTTTCGTCTTTTGATAATTTTTGGTAAATATTGTTAAAATCACCACTAGCCTGTTTTCCAGACAATACTCCATTTAACTGTCCAAGCCATACAGGTTTAATAATTATTAGTAGATAAACAGCTACTCCTAAAACAACTCCCAACTTGTAAAATTTACTCTTGAACAAACCAGATATGTTATTTACACCTAACCCCAAAAGAAGACCGCCAAGAAGTATTAAAGGAATAAAAAATTTAGTTGAATCCCTGAAACTTACTCCAAAAGGAACACTTGCAACTGCCCACTCATAAATTCCACCCAATGGTTTTGAATTTCCTTTGGCCAAAAAGGCAAAAATAAAGAAGCACACGAATGCCACCCAATATTTTCTGTCTATCCTTCTGTAAAGCAATCCGCTTAGGATTAGAACAGGTATTCCAGCAAAGTAGGGTGGCGGAGAACTTATTTTTCCGAATTGGTTTAATGGCCAGTGGGGCTGGAAAAGTGCAAAAGAATCAAGAAGTGTAGACTGGGAATTGGAAGATAAAATACCTGGTGCCCCACTGCTGACCGTTAGAAGTGGTATCAGCCAATACGAGCTTATGCCCGCTAATGCCAAACCGAATGGGCCCAAAATCCAAAGGTTTCTTAATCCTTGCAAACTTTTATTGAGCACCGCAGCCGCAAATACCCAAAGTATCCCTGCAAAAATAGAAATTAAAGCAATCCGGGCATCTGCCACTTGAAGTACAAAGTAAAACAATAAAGCCAAATAGAAACTGTTTACGGAAGGTTTATTAAACAACTTTAGCAAAAAAGTTAAACTCAGCGGGAATATTGAGTATGCAAGCGTAACTCCGACTTGCCCACCATCAATCAATAGCAAAAAATATGTGTTTGTAAAATAAAGTAAGCTTGTAAAAAATTGCACAATAGTTGGAAGCTTGAGATATCGTGCAAAAATAATAGGTGATATGACTGAAAAAATAAGTGAGGGGAAGTAAAAAAGTAATTTAATTATCGCTCCGTTCTCGAGATTGAAGAATTTATACAAACTGCCATACAAAAACATTAATGGAGCAAGCCACAACGAAAGCTCAACTCCGCCAAAATTATGATTTCTATTTACCCATATTTGCGGTTCTCTAAATAGCTCTTTTAGCCCCTCAGGATAAAAAAATGGTGAATCTCCCCAAACAGCACCACCTTGGATTATAAGAGGTTTAAAAATAAATAAAAGAATAATAAGCATACCCCCAAAGAGAACCAGGGATAATTTGTCAACTTGAAAAAGAGAACGCTTGTTAATTTTCATAAAATCTCCTATATTACATTATACAAAATATTAAGCCTAAAGGCTCGGACGAAAAATTATCAACAAAGAAGTGTATAATTTGACAGCTAGGAGCATATGCAAACAAAATCTCCGAATCCACAGGCTATGGGTCGCAAGTTACCAATCTTAGTTATTATTCTAGCAACATTTGTCGCCTACCTTCCAATTATCGTTAATCCCAAAATTGTTCTTGAAAGAGGAAACGACCTTGAAGTACAGTTTTTGCCTGTTTTTAATTTTGTTAAACAAAGTTTCTTAGAAAATCACACGTTGCCACTATGGAATACTTTTCTTTTTTCCGGCATGCCTCTTTTGCCTGATCCACAGTTTGCTATTTTTTATCCTCCACACTTTCTTTTTCTGGTATTTTCAACAAATTTTGCTTTTCTGTTTTTGATGTTATCTCACATCGCAGTCGGAGGAATTGGCGCATATTTTTTGGCAAAAAAAGTTTTAAACCTGTCGAGCACCACCAGTTTGTTTTCCGGTCTGTTATATATTTCGATGCCCATGTTGGCCAATTATATTGAAGCGGGACATTTTGGGTTAGTTGAAACAATAGCGTGGCTTCCATATATCGCCATTGCGAGCTTAAAAATTGCAAAAAAGCCAGAGTCTAAATGGTCAGTTCTTCTGGCAATGAGTTTGGCAGGAACGTACTTTACTCATACCTTGGTGTTTCTCATATCTATCCTTTCGTCTTTCCTTTTATTAATGATAGCTCTATTAACGATACAAAAAAAACCGTTTGCAAAAAGCTTGCTGCTTTTGGGAACAAGTTACGTAATTACTTTCGGCCTTACAGCCATAACTTTATTACCGCAGATAGAATGGTCCTCAATAACAACTCGATTTTTATTACTCAACAGTCCTCAAGTTTTTCCAATTTGGTTTTCTGTTAAAGAGTTTATTATTACAACGTTATTTCCATCATTTTACAAAGATGGTCTGCAACTTATTCCTACCGAAAAGTGGACTTCTCTTGGCCTAATGAACACCTTATTAGCGCTGATCGGTTTTTTCTTTCTTTCTAATAAACTTAAATTGATTATTGTTGGATTTTCTATTTCAGTTTTAATTATTGTCCTCAACAACGCATCGCCGTTTTACATCATGCTTTTATCTTTAAGCTTGTTTGATTTAATGAGAGTGTCTACAAGAATTTGGTTTTTACCAACACTTATTGTAGTTTTTCTTGCTTCAATGGGACTTGATGCTTTAGCAAGAAAAAAAATTAACAGAAAATTCATTGTTTTTATTTCACTGCTTGCCTTGAGTGAGTTTACATTTCTTTCCTGGAGTCGTCTGTATAAACCGATTACGGCACAAGAAAAAAATGTTCCAGGCGCGCTCTATGAGTTCTTAAAAAGCGATAGCGGTAAATTTCGGGTATTTTGCCTGGACAGGTGCTTATCTCCCAAAAAAGTTGCAGAGGAAAAAATAGAAACAATTGAGGGTTACAATACTTTACAGCAAACTAACTATTTCAAGGAATCGTGGCAATTAATGGGAGGCTATTGGAATTATTACACTTTAGCCGTTCCTCCAATCGGTTTTGAAAACTTTCAAAAGCTCACACCAGATCCAAAAACTTTAGGCGAGTTTAATGTTAAGTACGTAATTTCACCTTACCAATTAGAAAATAAAGATTATACCTTTGTTAGCAAGTTTGATAACTACAACGTGTACTTAAATAATTTCTTAAAACCCAGAGCCTATTTTGCACTTGACGAACAAAAAGCTGGCACTGAGGCTCCAGTTATAAAGTACACTCCCAACCAAGTCACAGTTGATACTACCAAGGGTGAGTCATCTCGTTTGGTACTCTCAGAAGTTTGGAGTCCAGGGTGGGAAGCATTCATTAACGGAAATGAAAAAGTGAATGTCCAAGAAATGCCAAACACGTTACGACTTGTTGATTTGCCTGCCAATACAAATTTTGTTGATTTTAAATACTCTCCATCAGGATTTAACGAAGGTAAGACAATAACTATTGCAACATTATTTTTATTATTGATCTGGGGAATAAAGTCCAGGTTTCTGAAAAATTATAAACTTAACAACTGGATCATTTAATATACACGCGCTTGATATATCTAACACTAACTTAACAGACTTTGCTCGTCTTGCTGCAAAGTAAAAACTTGTAATTCCAGGTTTGGTATACTTGGCGGGCAATTGATCGGAGTGTAAAAATTCTTTTTCTCGAGTCCAATTACCATCAACCGATGTCCACACTTCACCCATTAATGCATTACATGAGTTTAGCGAGTTATCGTTGATATCTATTCTGCTTAACAACACTTCGTCTGTCATGGAAGCCAGGATTGTTCTGTTTTCTTTATCAATACTAATTGAGGGTATAAACACTACTTCCTTGTAGTTTCTCATTTCCGGTTTTGTATGTTCCGAGTCATTTTTCCAAACTTTTGCAATCGATACTCCATCTACTTCAACTTCGTGAACTGGTTCTAAAAATTTATTTATGTATTCCCAAACATAAAAATAATAATGCATCGATCCTTGGTGCGTCAGCTCCATAATATATTCACCATCTTTGTATATACCACTCCTGTAGACGCCAGCATGATGTTGAATGTCCTTTCTTAAAAAAACAGGGCTAATGTTTGTATTAACCTTTTGAAGCAGTGCTAATTTTGCACTTTCCTCTGCATTTTGATTCAACCACCAAATACCCTGCAAGTATGCATTACCAAAACTGTTTCCCCAATAAGGAATATTTCTCTCGCTTGCGCCTTTGATACCACCAACAAGAAAGTTAAAATATACGTTTTCGTTCGGGTGAAATCTGACTAAAACAAAAATATGGGGAATAAAAATTGCCAAAACTACGACTGGAATAAATATTTTTCTGTCAACCATCTCTTTCAATTTGGCAGCCCCAACTCCTGCCAATAGCGCCATCGCTGGAATGTACTCCATAAGTTGTCGTACCCCTCCGTAAGTTCTTGCATGTGGGAGCATGACTCGAATAACTGGAACCACTAACCACAAAAGCCATAACAGACAAACCTTATCAGGCCGTCTATCCTTTCGTGTTGAGTAAAAACCCAATATGCAAAGAAATAAAACCCAAGGAGCAGTTGTAATAATAATCCATACCAAAGGATAAATGTTTATTTCACCTGGTAAAAATATTCCCGCTTCCTCTTGCCCCGACAAACCCCTTTCTAAGTAAAACCCTACAACTTTAAATAAACCTCCCAAATCCTGCCAAAGATAAGGCCAGGAAATAATAAATATTGACATAATTATCAATGGAGACAAGAGAAAGACCAAACGAAAACTCAAGGGTATATTCATAAAACCACTTACTTGCTTCAATGAGAATTTCCATTGGTATCTAACAATAAGATAGGGAACTATTATGAACGGTAAGAATAAAATGTTAAATTTAGTCCCCAAAGCAGCTGCAAAAGAAAAAACAGACAAAAGAAGCCAATACCATTTGTAATTTTTAAGAGACATCCAAAAAGCCCAAATAGTTAAACCGAAAAAAGCGGCTTCAGACGGGTCTTTAATATTAAAATGTGATTCAGACCAAAAAAGTGGATAACTTGCAACAGAAATGGAAGAAACTAAAGAGGCCAAAATTCCATAGGTTTGGTAAGCAAAAATCGCGACTACGAAAACTAGCACGCTTGACGTGATAACACCAAAAAGGTGTAAACTTTCGACATCACCTAACCAACCAAGCTTTTGATAAAAAATATAATTGCTTAGGGCAGCAAAAATTCCATTTAGCGGTGGGTGTCCTCCATCATTAGCGAGATAATATTCTGCATTATATTTATCATCCTGGTAATAACTTCTGCGCGCATTTTTTAAATTGTCATAAGTAGAATTTCCAGTCAAGTAATAATTTAAATATGCCTGCCCCCTGTAAAAATGATCAGGTTCGTCCCATATAATTCCGTAATGAGAAAGTGTGCTAATTGCTATAAAGAGGAAAATTAGCGCAGGACTTAATACAAATAAAAAGTTTTTAATATGCATCCCATTATTTTAACTTACGAAGTTAAAATTATTAAGCCTCGGCATTTTTTTTGAAAATTGTTTCTAGTATCAAAAGCAAAACCCCAACAAACAATGCCTCAAAAGTATACAAAGCAGCCCGTTCTGCCCAAACATCTATTTTAAACACTCTTAAAATTCCAGCAATAAACCAAAAAACCAAAGCCACTCCAAATGCTCCTCTATCTCTCATTTCCAATAGAAATATTGCCGACAGAAGAGCAACAATGAAAATAAGATTAATTGAAATAGTCATGTAGGGTTCAAAGTATCCTGCCGAGCGAAGCAAAATCATCAACATTATCAAAACGTTGAACAGACCAAAACCTATTTGGTGTGCTTTAATCCACTTCCTAGTTTTTTTCTTGAAATTGATAAGACAATTTGTATCAGTTTCTTTTTTCATTCTTCCTTCCAAATATAAACAGAGCGGTAGAGAGCAACATGATCCCCACAGAAACTGTAGATCCAATTAAAAACAACCTTTGAGGTTTATAGAAGATTCTAAACTTATAGCTTGATGGAAGATTTTCCATAAACCATCCGTTTGCATACATATCTGCAGAAAAATGCGATGGAGATACGGGAAGTTGCATGCCATTATCGTCGAAAACGGTAATTTCCCAGTTTGGTGAATAGTTGTCCGCAAAAACTATAAAGTGAGGACTCTCACCTCCAACAACGCCTCCTTCGTATTTGGTCGGCGAAGAATAATTAGTTGTAACTTCTGGTAAGGGCAACTCACTCCCAACCCCATCGTTTATAAACAGCATGTCATTGGTAAATATTGCATAGGCTTCTAGCTCATCATATGAAACCTTTGTCCCTAGCGGGTCATATATAAATGGCGAAATAAGCTCAATGTCCATTTCAGATTCAGTTTTTACAGGCTGATAATAAAAGCTAAAATTGTTCCACTCCGGATAATTTGGAAGAGCTTCGACTTGTACCTTTACAAGTATATCTCCTTTCTTTTGCACAATCATGGAAGACGGATTACTTCCAAAAATTTGCTTATACCGAAACTGAACTAGATAATCTCTGAGAGGATCAAAATTATTTACTTTAAAAGACGCTGAAATATCTCTGTTGCCATCAGAAGACAAACCTTCAGAATTAAGAATATTCAGATATTTTTCATTCTTATCTCCCAATACGCGATAATCACCGTTTCCCCTTTTTATAAACCCTTCCTCACTTTCGAATCCCCCACTTTTTATTAAATTTGGAGAGGAAAGGCGTAACACTAAATTATGATTTCCCTCTGATAATTCTATCGGTTCAAAAGAAACATAAGAATCATCATTTTGCCTCGGGATAATCAAAATCGGGTTACCATCCAACTCTGCATTAATCCCTATCTGAGGATCTAATCCAAAATCTTCGATAGAAAATCTTTCTAGTAATGGCCGATACTTACCAAATTTAGGAACAACGAAACTGTATACTACGTTTGAAACGTCTCTTCTAAGTAGCCTATTTGATAACTTAGACTGAGCACTAATAAACCCATTTAACTCCTCAACTTGTGAGTTTTTGGCCTGAATCAGTTGACCACTTTGGTCAAAAACTCCAGAAAAACTCTTTACGACTGAATCGTTTGGATTAACTAACAACTCATTTCTCTTAAGTGGTCCAAATATTTGCTCCATTGAATCAGAAATCCCAAACATGAGCTTTGAGGATGTACGTATTTTAGAAATACTTGTGTCAGGAAAAAGGTTTATAAATCTCCACTTTCCAAAAGTAACTGAAGGCAAATTATTAAGCTCCGTTGGTAATCCAAGAGTTATACTACCTTGGTCTTTCTTGTCGAATATCATTGAAACATTTAGACGATAGGCAAGAGATTTCATGGATTCGAATTCTTTTCTCTTCAAGCTTGAATAAAATTCTTTAGTCAGTTTTGAAAAGTTTGCATCAGGAGTGTTGAGAGGCATAAATACAACTTCCCGATCCGAAAGAAGTTCTAAAATAGATTCAATGCCACGGTATTTCCATTCAAAATTTTCAATCTCGTCATCGGGGTACCCTATTATCCTCCCCTCACCTTCTTTCAACCATTTGCCAGCATCAAAAATATAGTTTGGGAAACTGATAAAAAAACCGTCGTTTCGACTGGGGCGAAAAATCTTACCTGTAATCAACGGATAGGAATAAATAAGATTTCCGATTGCTATAACAAGCACAAAAATAGTTAATAAGGGGCGGTATATGTAAATTGGTCCAATCTTCGAGATTTTCTCCTCTAGGCTGTAAAAGAAAAGAGTAACAAGGCCGGCAATAGACAAACCCACAAGAGGAGTAAAAATATACCATGGACTTCTAAATAAGCTGAAAAAGGGAAAATGGACGCTTAACCACCTGAACAAAGCCCCTGTTGGTAAGTGTGTTCCAACACCCAAGAAAACTCCAACTAACAACATGATTCCAAAAGAGACAAAAAGATAGTTTTCTTTGTTATTTTTTCTTTGGAAAAAAGATAAAATTGCAAGAAAAGGTAATAAAAAGCTAAATAAAATAAAAGGGAGCCTGTAAAAATAGTTTAACGCATAGGGGATATAAAGCGGCAAATTCGTTGTAGAATCGAAAGCATACCAATCCCATGCTCCCTGCATCCTCATGATGTTTAGTATGCTTGTATTTTTTGAAAGGCTGTCTATCCAATTATGAAACCCTATTTTGTCAATACTGCCCGATGGCG
>Ga0209541_10000594_pt1 | contig 71646 bp, 73 predicted proteins | sample RifCSPlowO2_01_FD_184027 | JGI IMG/M metagenome (GOLD analysis project Ga0209541, IMG submission 184027) | Groundwater microbial communities from Rifle, Colorado - Rifle CSP2_plank lowO2_0.1 (SPAdes) (version 2) | ecosystem: Environmental > Aquatic > Deep subsurface > Groundwater | place...
ACTCTTCTTAGCTTATAATCTATTTCCTCTTGAAATCCTTCAGCATGCTTTTTATGGTGAGCTGGGTGGATAAGCTCTTTAATTAAAGTTTCATCTAATCCTGAATATCTCACTACTTCTATCCCTCTGTTATAAAGGTATAATGCTCCTTTCCCAGCATTCATCTTTTTAGATTCATCATAAAGCCCAAATACAACTCTTTCCATACCACTTTTTAAAATAAAATCACAGCAGTCTGGAAAAATAATCCTTCTTCCTTTTCTAGAAATAACAATAGCTCCAATATGCGGCTTTTTAAATTTTTTGTGAGAGAAAAAACTATATCCTGAACTAGTCTATTTATTTAAAAACGCATTTTATTTAATTTTAGCATGGGAGGGGCAAAAGAGGAGTGTGGAATAGCAGCTATTTATCTTAAAAACCTTAATTTAAATAATTCTATAGTGCCTGAAGCAATTTACAGAATTTTATCTCATTTAAGGCATAGGGGGCAGCTAAGCACAGGAATCTGCGTTTTTTCTCCTCAAGCTCCTGAAAAGAGAACTAAAGTTCTGAAAGTTAAAAAAGAGATGGGTGATGTCGATGACTTGTTTAGATTAAAAAACCAAGTCTATTTCAAGGAATTTATGGAGCATTTCAAGGGAATAGCTGGAATAGGGCATAACAGATATTCAACACAGCCTAAAGAAGATTATTTTGAGCAGATTGATGAAGCACAGCCATTTTTAAGAAGGCATGGAAGAAGGAGAAAAAGATTTGCACTTGCTTTCAATGGAACAATTACAAACAAACAGCAGATTGAAAAAGAAATACTTAATGAAGATTATATTCTTGATACAAATGTTGACACAGAATCTATAATGCACCTTATCTCTCTTTCACTTAACAAATATTTTGAGCCTGATTTGAATAAAAAAGTAGATTTATTCAAGGTTTTTGAAGAGGTAATGAAAAAACTTGATGGCTCTTATAGCCTAGTCTCGTTGTTTGCTGATGGAAATTTAGTGGTTATAAGGGACCAATTTGGATTCAAGCCTCTTGTTTTTGGAGAAACTGATGAATTCATAGCATTTGCATCTGAAAGCACAGCGCTTCAGGGAATTGGAATAGAAAAATTTTATGATGTTGAGCCAGGTTCGTGCACTATTTTTGATGGAAAGGCCCTGCAGTCAAGAAATTTTTTTCCAGGGCATAAAAAATCTCATTGCCATTTTGAATATGTTTATTTTTCAAAAGCAACTTCATATATTGAAGGAAAATCAGTTAATTCAGTAAGGAAAAACCTTGGAAAAGCACTTGCTGAAATTGAGCCTTTAAAAGAAAGCATAATAAAAGCTCCAGAAGATTATGTAGTTGTTCCAATCCCTAACACAGCTATTCCTGCGTCAGAATCTTTTGCAAATGCCCTTGGCTTGTATAAAAATTCAGCAATAGAGCTTAACAGCCATAAAAGAGGATTTATCAACAAAGGATTTTTTAGGGGCATAATCATGGGTGGAAAATACAGCATAATATCTGAATCTATAAAAGGAAAAAAAGTAATTTTAATAGAAGACAGCATAGTAAGAGGAGAAACTTCTGAAAAAGTTATAAGAATGCTTAGAAATGCAGGGGCAGAAGAAGTTCATTTAAGGTCAACAGAGCCATTGATAAAATGCCCTTGCTTTTATGGAATAGATTTCCCTTCGCATAAAGAGCTTATTGCAAGAATGTTTGGAAATTTATCTGACAAGGAAATAGCAGAAGCTATTAGCAAAAAAATAGGGGCTGATTCTTTAGTATTCCCGGATATTAATGGCCTTATCCAGGCAATTGGATTTCCAAAAGAAGATTTGTGCCTTGCCTGCCTTAATGGAGATTATCCAACTCCATGCGGAAAAGAATGTGCTCTTTGCTCTGCAAAGGAAGGCAATGTCTCGTTATAAAATCATCTATGCTTAGGCTTCTTCTGTTATCACGCTAGAAGTATCAAGGGAAAAATCTTCAAGCATTTTTAAAAGCCCGCTTTTATCTGCATGGGAAAAGCCAATAGACAAAACCTCCACTTCATCGGGAATTTTCTCCTGCTTCTTACTCCTCTCTTCATATTTTAATGCTTCAACACTGCCTTGAGAAAAAGAATATTTTTCTAAATTCTTTCTAAAACTTCTGCAGGAACATAATTTAGAGGAAAATTTCCAAAATTCATTTTTATATTCTGGTCTGGTGGAGCATATGAGGCAGTTATTGCCATAAAAATTTAATAATAAATTCCTATTTAAATATTTCTAATCAATAAAACCAGCTATATCTTCTCTACGGCGCTTCAATTATCTCGCTTTCAGAAAGGACAACACTGTCATCTATTTCAGAAGAATCAGCATCAGAAGTTATTGCATCAATTTTTGAGCTTAGGGAATTGTCTTCTGCAGTTGTGGGGGTAGGTGTTGCTTCACCACTTGTTGTTCCAGGAGCTTCTTTGCTTGGCTTTAAAATTAAATATCCCCCAATTATTATTAATATAATAATTAATGCTATTATTATTTTTTTCATGTTTTATTTCCCTCCTAAATCTTTTTTTATTTCTCTTAAAAGCTCATGCACAGATTTTATATTATCCCAGATATTTTTCTTCTGCTCCTGAGTGTAATGAGCTGTTCCAACTTCATTTAAGGCAGAGTTTGCTATATTTATATAATTAATTAATTGAGTTATTTTTTCAACTGAAACATTTGAATTTTCTTTTATTTTATTAGTAATAATCTCTAATTTTGCAATTTCAAATTTTGCAGCAAGATGAAAATTAATTCCATTTTTGCACCCATCAAATAGGCAGTATTTCTGCATTAAAGAGCCAATTCCTTTTGAGTCATTTGCAGAATTCAAAGCCTGCTGAAATGGTCCTATTATCTGGGTTTTTGCGTCCTGAATTATTGCATTTAGGCTTGTTACATCAAATCCTTTTTCAGAAAGCTTATTTGTTTTTTTCTGATAAACTTCAAGGATATTATTAAAACTATTAATTCTTCCTATTCCAGACTCTCTTATTGAAGCAAAATGGCAAGATTCATAAGCATCTTTCAAATCTTTATAGCTTGTTTTTAAGCTTGCTTTTTGAGTTGCATTAAGGTTTTTATTATTTGTTGCTCTCCAGGTTTTTACAGCACTTCTTGCTGTTTTTAAATTATCATCATAAGTTGTTTTTATATAATTTTTAAACCCTTCTCTGTCATTACTAGCAGCGAGAACCTGCAATTGGGCAAGATCTGCCTGCATCCTTGCTATTGACTGCGAAAGAACTTCTAAAGGAGCTAAAGAATTCATTGAATTAATAACTCCTGATGAAAAATCTATTTTGCATTTGAGGTTACTCCAGTGCCTTTGCAATTCCTGTGTATAATCATGGGTTTTGTTTTCAGCTGCGATTACAAAACCTAAATTTGCAAAAATAATGCTAAATAGAGTTAAGCATAAAAATGCAAATTTAAACCTGCTTTTTTTTAATTTCATAAGTAATTAAATAAAGCAGGCTTTATAAATATTGCTAAAAAGTAATTTTCACAAACTTTATATATTTATAATATTTTAGGTAATCATGAAAAAAAGAGGAAAGGAATTTTATATAAAGAAATACATAAAAATCGGGAAATTTACAGTTTGGATTGTTAATGGAAATTACATAAGGAAAAATATTAATGAAGAGTTTACTAATTTTGGACAGCATTATAGGTTTAACTTTATACCAAAGAATGAATTCTGGATTGATAAGGAATACGGGGGTGATAATGAAAAAGGCTATTTTATTGAGCATCTTCTTGTTGAAAATAAATTAATGGCAAAAGGAATGTGTTATGCAAAGGCAGTTGGAATAGCAGAGCAAGCTGAAAAGAATGAAAGAAAGAAAAGTGAAACAATAAAAAAAGAGCTTAATGAGATCTTTAGCAATATTATAATAAAAAAAATTCATAAAAAACTTCTTAAAGAATATTCAGGCAAATTAAAAGTCTGGATTGTTAATGGAAGAATTGTAAGAGACTTGTTTTATATTGATTTTACAGAAGGGGGGCATGATAAAGTTTATAATTTTATCCCTAAAAATGAAATATGGATTGATGATGATTTGAACCCAAAAGAAAGAAAATTTGTCCTTCTTCATGAAATTCATGAAAGAAATTTAATGGCAAAGGGCATATGCTATAATTCAGCGCATAGAGAATCAAGCAAGATAGAGCATTTCTGCAGGCTTGCTCCAAGAGAAACTGAGAAAAAAATAGAACAAGAATTAAAAGATAAAATAAAAAAATAAAATGGCATCAACTTATCAAAGAAGTTTAGTCAAGGGAATATTTTGGGAAATAATTTCATTCATAATAACAACTATTGCAGTTTATATTTTTTATGGGGATATAATAACCTCATTAAAATTCAGCATTATCTTAAGCTTAATTAAGATAATTTTTTTCTTTATTCATGAAAGGGCATGGAAAGGAGTTAAATGGGGGAAACTTGAGCCTCGGAAAAAATCTGGAAAATAAAATTATATTTTTATATTTCTATATATTTTTGACAACAATAAACAATTATAAACTCCATGATAAAAATTATACTGCCCCTCATTAATTAATCCTTCTTTTTTCTAATTCTTCAAGAACTCTTTTTGCAACTCCAAGAGCTGTTGCATAAATTAAATATTTTTCCCATAAAACAACACCCCTATGCCCGTGCTCTTTCATTGAAGGGGAATATTTCAGCCACTTCTTGAATGATTGCCACTCCTGAAATTCAATATAAAAGTCTTTTTTATGCCTTGTAAGAATTTTTCTTTATTTAAATAAGTTCTTATTCATATACTCCCCCTATGGAGTGCGCCCCTTGAAACGGACAAAGAGTTAAGAAAGTAAAAATCCAATAAAACACAATGGAGGTGCACCAAAAATGAAAAAAAGAAGATCTTTTACGCGAGATTTCAAGCTGTCAGTTATTCAAGAATTGCAGACAAAAAAATGGGGAGAGGTCTGCAGGGAGCATAACCTTAATCCTTCTGTAATCCAGAAATGGAGAAAAGATTATGGAACTGATCCCAAAAGAGCTTTTAGTGGAAATGGAAATTTCTGGAGAGAAGACGCAATAAACGCCAAATATGAAAGGTTGCTTGGCCAGCTATATGCTGAAAATGCCTTTTTAAAAAAAACGTTGGAAAAGTTGCAGAATCTCAAAAAAGAGGAAAAAAGGATGAAGTGTTTAATATGATAAAAGAAAAACAAATTCCAATAAGCAAGGCATGTGAATCATTGCAGCTCAGCAAAAGCAATTATTATGAATGGCTGAAAGGAAGAGTCTCAAAACCTACTGACAATCTCATAACAAAGGAAGTTCATAAAATAGCTAAAGAATTTCCAACTTATGGATATAGAAGAATGAGGCATGAATTGAACAGGCAAAATATACCCATTGGATATAAAAAAGTCCGAAGGATAATGAGGCAAGAAAACCTCGTTTGCCGACGGAAAAGGGCATTCAGGCCAGTGACTACAGATTCAAATCATAACTTTAGGATTTATCCTAATTTGATCAAGAATTTGAAAGTCACTCGCTTGAATCAGCTCTGGGTTTCAGATATAACTTACGTTAGATTGCCTTATGGATTTGCTTATCTTGCCACAATAATCGATGTATTCAGCAGGAAGTGTGTTGGTTGGGCATTGAGCAGAGACATTGATACATTGTTAACAATAAGTGCATTGGACATGGCTATTCAGAAGCGCTGGCATATGGGCTTATTGGACTTAATCCACCATTCTGACCAGGGAATCCAATATGCATCTGAGGCATATGTTGAAAGGCTGAACCAATTTGGAATTAAAATTAGCATGAGCAGGAAGGGCAACCCTTATGATAATGCCTTTGCTGAGAGTTTTAACAAGACTCTCAAAGTTGAAGAGGTTTATATTAATGAATATGAAACCTTTGAAGAAGCATTAGAAAACATCAAACATTTTATTGAAATAGTTTATAATAAAAAAAGAATTCATTCAGGCATAGGCTACATAACTCCTGAAGAATTTGAAATGGAGGTTTTGGCAAAAATATAAATACTGATACTATCTTAACTTACTGTCCGATAACTGGGGCGCAGTCCACTAATAATCCTTATAAATTTCAGCATCTTAAATATAATAAATGATAAAACTTTCAGAGGATTTTGTTTTTAGAGTCAGGATAGACAGGCTTAAAGATATTGGCCTTCTCTCGCTTCTTTTAATTCCAGAATATGAAAAAACACCAAAGCAATTTCATTCTGAAATTCCTTTTTTATGTGAGTTTCCAGGAGGAGGAGATTCCAAGGGTAGAGTTCCAGCATTTGTTTTGCATGCCTGGCCTCATGAAAATTTTTACAAGCAAGCTGAAAAACTAAAAGATGGAGATTATGTTAATGTAGAGACAGAGGATATAACTGGAATTCTTGCTGATAAAATTGGGGCAATTGACATCAGCCATAAATTAAAGAAGCTTTCAGTTTACAGGGGCTGAAAAATCTAAGCAGGCTTGTTTTTAGAATTCTCTTCTTTTAATTTAAATCCCTCTCTAGAAATTATCTCAAAAGTTTTATTTCGAAATTCTTCTTTAGTTGCATAAAATGGAAGAACAATTCCATTATCCTGCTTAAACTTGTTATACACAGAATCTAGATGCGAGTCTCTCTCAGCTTTTTCATATATGTCCTTAAGAATAATCATAAAATAACCAACATCATCACCAGCAAGCATTCTAACTGGATATAATTTTCTGCGGTAAAACCAGAGTCTTAACTGGTTTTTTATTCCTCTGCCATATTGGTGGTAGGGCCTTCCCCCTAATTTTGCAATTTTTTTCCCATTGCTATTTTTCCAGCGGGCAAGCTTTATCTCTCCTACTGTGAATAATCCTCCTGTTCTTATAACCCTATCATATTCAAAACCATAAATTCCATTGCCCCAGCATATCCCTTCAGAACTACTATTTTCTCCTTCTATTCCTTTCTTTTCAATGGCATAAACTCTTTTTGACTAAGTGACAAAAAACCTATGCTTTTCTGTCTCTTCAGGAAGGCTAGGATTAAGATCAATGTCAAGGTTATATGCCCCATCTATTCTTTCAAGCATTAAATCCAGACATATCTCACTGAAATATCTTGCATACTGGCAGAGAGTAAAAGAATTATCCGGGCTAAAAAAGGATGCTGCCTGAATCTTTCAGCTATTTCATTACTGCCTAAATTAAAAGGCCAAATCGCATTATTATCTAGCCTAAAAAAATGAACTTTCTGGCAAATAAATTCAAGTTCCTTATTTTTCTGCATCTTTAAATTATCCCTGCAAGAAATATAAACCTTCCCAAAAAATTTAACTTGAGATTAGTAGTAAAAATCTAAGAAGAAATTAAATTTATAAACCTAGATTATTTTTATGAGAAATGGCAAACTATGTCCATTGCTACGAAAGCCCAACTTTAGCTTCCCTTGAAACCAGAAAAGGAGAGCTTGTTTTATTTGTAAATCACGAAAACGAAGTTCTTCCGCCAGTTTTTCTTGGAATATGCGATAGAATTAGCAGGGGATTTCAAGAAAAAGAACAGGGAATTAGAATAATTTTTCAGCCATTCAGCTTAGATGGATTTGAAGAAGAGGAAAAATGGACTTTTTACCCTAAAGGAAGAATAATGGCATTATGGAAGCCAAGGCATGAAAACGGAATTCCGACTCCAGACTTTAAGGTTATTGAATCTGATTATTTTTATAGAATTCCCTTTCCAGTTGAAGATGCTTATTCAGGGATAGAAAATGTAAAGCAAGCTCTTAGAAATTACAGGAATGGGTTTGAGCATTATGCTTCATTGATTGAAAGCAGGAGACTAAGAGTTAAAAGAGGATTAATAGGGGCATTAGCTGAAAAAACAGGGCTTGGATTTCTGCTTGGAGATGAGTTAAAATTCAGGTAATATTTATAAATATCTTAACCTCTTAATTAGGAATGACAGAAGAGCAGGCAAGAAAAATTGCAGAAACTCTTCTTCCAACCTTAAAGAGATGAAAAAACTAGTCAGTTTCAGTAGGATTCTTTGCAGGATATTTCTTTGGAGTTAAAACATATTCTCTATAAGGATAAGAATATCCAATTCTTACTTTGTTTGAATTTGGAACACTGTCTTTTAATATTCCTGCGCTGAGATATTCCGCAATCTGGATAAACTCTCCGCTTTTAATTGCAACAGAAGTTGATTCAGAGCATATTATTTCAAGTTCAGCTTCTCTTTTTTTTCTTGTCCCTTTTATGCTTCTCACAATAACCTCAATGGAATGTTTATATCCTTCAATATGCATTCCTTCATCTACCCTATGGTCCCAGTAAAACAGCATGAATATTTAAAGGACAAGAAAAATATAAATTTTTCTATGATTTAAGCAACGCTTGTTTCAAGGCTTTTTGCTTTTCCCATAACAACTAAAATACTTTTTGCAATACTGTCATAAGCTTGGGAATTTTCAGGAAAATAACTCTGCAAGTCTTTAAGGGCAGATAAGGCTTTTTCTTTTTTTTCTTCAAATTTGCTGCCTGTTTTTCTCTCTTTTAAATAAGCATTTGAAATATCCAAAGCAATCCCCTTGAGGTGATCTTCCTGAAATTTTGCAAAAGCAATTCCTCTTGGTAATTGAGAGTCTCTTGTTTCAGGCATTGCTGCATAATTACGAAGATATTCAACCAATTCTCTTGTCTTAGCTCCAAGTCTTGTCATATAACTAAAAAAATAACTTAGTTTAAAAAGATTTAGGTAAAAAATTAGTGTTGAAAATATAGCAAAACTAGGATTAATAGAGAAACTTTTACTTATAAGGATTTAAACAATGTCAAACTCAATTCTTTCAGAAATAAAATTTCCAGCCTTATCAAGAACTCTTATATCTAAAACATGATAGCCAATTGAAAAAGTTTTTCTTGCTTCGCAAATTCCATCTTTAAGCCTTGAGCATAATTTTCTCCATCTTGGATTTCTCTCACTATTGTCATAATAAGAAACTTCTTCAAAATTTTTTTCAGTTACATTAATAATAAAATTAACTTTTCTTCCACTAACATTAAACTGAAGGGAATTAATAGGGGCAGTTGTATCAACAGTTAATGCGATTTTCTTGCTTTCATCTTTATTTCCAGCAATATCAATAAGCTCAAACCAGTAATTGATTATCTGATTGTCATAATTAGCTAAATCAGCATCAACAGCACAATAATATTTTCCATTTTCAGAGATACAATCTTTTTCAATATCAAGAGACTGGTTTTTTTGATTTAATAAATTTCCATAATGCAATATTAATGATTCTGAATTTTCCTCTGAAAACTCAACTCCAAATAATCCTGATGCAAAATCTTTTTTCGGCATTGTTTTTCTTATTTTTGGCTCTTTGCTGTCAATGAAAAAACTTAAATTATAATAAGCAGTATTCCCGACAACATCAACAGCTTTAAAAGTTAAGTCATTTAACCCTTCTTGGAATGACCTTGTTCTGTTATAAGAATAGCAATCAGAGCAGACTCTTGTCCATCTCCCCCTGTTATCAAGATTATCTATGTAATAAATATCTGCTTTTTCATCTAATTTTAAGCTAAGAAGAACAGAACGGGAAGTGTAAATTCCATTTTGTTCTGGAGCATTTATAGTAAGAATTGGAGGTTCAGAATCAACTCCAGAACTGCCATTTGCATAAGTGCATTCTCCTGGAAGGGTATTGCATTTTGCCCAATTTCCCTGATTATAACACCCCTTTGTTTCATTATAACTAGACATGCATAAGGTATACCCATTATTAGGGGCTGTCCTATCCTCTGTTTTTGGATTGCAAAAATCTATTTTATCTCCCTTGCTAAAGCATGCCCAAAATTCAGCACTTGCTGAATTTAAAACTAATGCTATTGCTATAATTCCAAAAATTCCAAGCATGAGCTTTTTGTTTGTTTTGTTTATTGCCATTTCTATTTATCTAAAAAATTAATTATAGATTTTTTTCATTCCTTTTTTTATTTCTGAATATTATCACCTCAATTTTCCCGTAAGGGTTATAAAATTTAAAAATTAAAAAAAATAAAAATAAAAATAATTTTTAAATTGCTTCTCCCCAGAAGTATAGAGCTCCTGAGTCAAAGTCACCATTACATGGCTCTGGCAAGCTTAGCTTAAATGTTAATGCCATTTCAGCACCTGGTGCTAAAAGATTACCGAGATAATATGGACCTTTCTTTACTGGAACTCCGCCAGTACTAGCAGATTGTATTATCTCCATATTATCATAAAAAGGATTTGGATTATTAAATCCTATTCCATAATCAATATTAACATAACCTTCTGCATCTCTGTCTCTATCTCCATCAACCACATCGAATTCGAAATCATTCTGTGTTGAATAAGCACCGCTTGTAGCAAAGTATCTGAAATTGCTTAAAGCAAGCTGATTTGTTGTTGGGCATTTTGCACCACTTGATGACGAGTCATAAAAGTCTGTTCCTGATATAAACATATCAAGAAGAACTCCTGAACCTTCATCAGCATCATTTCCAACTAGCAAAGTATCTGAATAAGCATCTGTTCCTGGCCTTACTTCTTCAAAAGATAAATCTCCGTCAACACTTAAAGCAATAACAGGATTAAAGAACCAGTATTCATTCTCATCCATTGTTCCAGATAATCCATCTAAATCAACAGCTTCAACAGTTACCCAGTATTCACCATACATGCTTTCAGAGGTTTCAACTGTAAGAATACACTTATAGAAAGCAGCCATATTGTCTGGTATTTCAGTTATTTCTTCCTCTAAGATTCTTGCGTTGCAAGATTCTGGTATATCATGTTCATCGCTAACAATGTAATCTAAGATACAGTTAACTTCAATGTCATTGCCTTCACCTTGAGAATCCCCAATTGTAGCAAAAACATCTTCAATTTTTTCAATTCCATTCTTGTCTAATACAAGAACATCCCAGACAATTTGCTCTCCTTCAAAAGCATAATTGTTGAATCTTTCCCATAGATATATTCCTTCTAGCTCGTATGAAGAAACGTCTTGGTGCCACCTACATGGAGGAAATGCGCAAGGACATTTTCTCCAATCTCCACCACTTGTATCCGCACATACTTGACATTTAGGATTTGGGTCGCACAATCTTCCAGGCTCTGTATTATCGTCAAGAACAGCTCTTGAATCACACATCCAAACCATTGGCGGGAAATCCTCTGTTTCTATGTCTGGTGTAATACCTTCGCCAATGCTTACAGCAAAGACAGCTGGAACTACAGATATAAGCATAATAGCCATAGCCAAAATGCTCATTATTTTTTTCATTTTAGGATTTCTTTAAACCTCCTTTCACACGTCTGAAATTTGATGAACTCAATAAGTTCTTATTTTTACAATTCAAGAGAACCATTTTTGTTTCACCCATGAATTACAACATTCAAAATTTCTTTATAAACACTTTTTTAGTTTGAAATATATTTTTATATCTGGAATAAGCAGATGTATATTTCTCTAACTATAAAGTTTGTAGTTACTTGTCCTAAATGAAATTAATAAAAAATAGAACAAAAAAAGAAAAGAAAAAAGAAATCAATTAAAAAATCAAATAAATCTAGATTGCTTCTCCCCAGAAGTATAGAGCTCCTGAGTCAAAGTCACCATTACATGGCTCTGGCAAGCTTAGCTTAAATGTTAATGCCATTTCAGCACCTGGTGCTAAGATATTTCCAAGATAATATGGGCCTATCATTGCAGGAGACTGGATTATTTCAAATCCATCGTAAAATGGAGTTGGATTATTAAACCCTATTCCATATCCAATATTAACATAACTTTCAGCATCCCTGTTTCTATCTCCTCTTCCAGGAGGAATATCTACTTCTAAATCATTTTGTGTTGAATAAGCACCACTTGTAGCAAAGTATCTGAAATTTTGCAAATCAAGAACATTGCTTGTTGGGCATTTTGCACCACTTGATGATGAGTCATAAAAGTCTGTTCCTGATATAAACATATCAAGTAAAACTCCACTTTCTTCATCAGCATCATTTCCAACTAAAATTGTTTCTGAATAAGAATCTGTTCCAGGCCTTACATTATCAAATTCCAAATTACCATCAATGCTTAAAGCAATTACAGGGTTAAAGAACCAGAATTCATTCTCATCCATTGTTCCAGAATCTCCATTTAAATCATCAACCTGGACAGTTACCCAGAATTCACCTGCCATGCTTTCAGAAGTTTCAACTGTAAGAATACACTTATAGAAAGCAGCCATATTATCTGATAGGTTAGTTATTTCTTCCTCTAAGATTCTTGCATTGCAAGATTCTGGTATCTCATCTTTATCGCTAACAATATAGTCTAAGATACAATTAACTTCAATGTCATTGCCTTCTCCTTGTTCAGTATCTCCAATTGTTGCAAAGACATCTTCAATTTTTTCAATTCCATTCTTGTCTAATACAAGAACATCCCAGACAATTTGCTCTCCCTCAAAAGCATAGTTGTTGATTCTTTCATCTAGCTTTTTTCCAAATAATGTATATGAAGAAACATTTTGTGACCAATTTCCACCTATCCATCTCCCAGGCTCTGTTTCATCATCTAAAACAACCCTGTGGTCGCACATCCAAATCTCTGGAGGGAATTCTTCAACATCAATGTCAGGAGTAAGGCTATCTCCATCGCTAACAGCAAGGACAATAGGGATTACAGAAGCAATCATAATAGCAATTGCTAAAATACTTAATTTTTTCCTCATTCATCTATGAAATTATTCATCACCTCCTTTCATTCAATTGAAAATAACTTTTGAAAACCAGCTTTTTTAAAGCCTTTTTTGTAATATAATCAACTGAAAATTATATTTAAACAAAATTATAGCAAGAAATATATTTTTCTAGATATAAGGATTGTAATTACTAAAAATAAATGAAAAATATCAGATTAAAGAAAATATCTTTTAAATAATAGCTTTCTATAAATATAGAGAAGTATTTCAATAGAAATGGTAGCTGTAAATGGGGCAGTTTATGGAATTATTCTATCAGCGATTTTTATAGATATACTTACTTTAATAATTGTTGGGATAGCTTGGCCTTTTATGAAAAAGAGAAGAAGATATAGAAAGGATAATCTGCCAAATGTTTCAATTATAATTCCTTGTTATAATGAGGAAAAAAACATAGCAAATACAATAAAGCATGCTTTTAATCAAACTCATATTCCAAAAAAAGTAATTGTTATTGATGACTTTTCAACAGATAAAAGTTATGAAATATGTATTTCTTTAATAAAAAAATACCCTAATCTTATTGTTGAGAAGCAAAAAGAAAACAAAGGAAAAGCATTTAACATAACTTATGCATTAAATAAATATTCTCTTGAAGAGATTATAATTGTTTTAGATGCTGATACTTTTATTTCAAAAAACTATATTGAAGAAATAATAAAGCCTTTTATTAACAAAAGGGTTGTTATTTCTACAGGAATATCTATTCCTGTGAAGCATAAAAATTTTTTTGGAAGAGTTATTTATAATGGCTCTGTTTTTCAGTACAAATTTTTTGCATTCAGGAAGCAGGCTCAGCATTACAGAAATGCTATATCAGTTGTTTGTGGAGATAGTGCAGCTTACAGAACTTCTTTTTTAAGAGAAATGAATGGGTTTCCTTTAGGAACACAGACAGAAGACATGGACTTAACCTGGCTTGCACTTGAAAAAGGATACAGGATTTCATTTCAGAGAAAAGCAAGGGCAACTAGTGTTGATGCAGGAACATTTAAAGGGCACTGGAAGCAGATAACAAGGTGGTATTCAGGATTTTTTCAAGGGCTTTTCAAGCATGGAAGGCAATTAACAAAAGCAAAGCCTCTTTTATTCACAACACTTATTCCATCATATTTTGATTCCTTTATTTATGCAATGTCTTTTTTAATAATGCCCTTTGTTTTTTTTCTTTACAAGCCATTTTTTATCTGGTTTTTTACAGCTGACTTAATATTTACTTCAATTGCAGTATTGCTTGTTGACTGGAAAAATCTGATTCATATTATGGAGATTTACATGATAAAATTTTTATGGTCTTTTGCCTGGCTTTATGCAGGAGCTAAAACAGCTGTTCAGTTTCTTGGCGGGAAAAGATATTGGGGAGGAAAATGGGACAGGAGCAGCTACTATAAAGGATTGAGATTTTAAATTTATGGTTTTGTCCCATTAAAATGATAGCCCTTAACTTCTAATTCAATCAAGTCAGGCTTAAATCCTGTTGGTTCCATATAAACCACAGAACGCTCTTTTAACTCTTTTGGACTGATGTTGTAATGTTCAATAATTCTTTTAGCAAGTCTTTTCAAGCTTATTATTGGCTTAGGCCCCTCTATCCTTCCCCAGAATCCTTTTCCCCTTACTGCAGGAAGCCATATTTTGTAGACCCTATAAATTCTAAGGGCAATAGTGGGAATTTTTTCAATCATATCTGATTCTATATTATTCTCTTTCAATGCCTTTTCTATAATCTCATGTAACTGTTTCATTTTTATTTATCTCACTAAAAAGATTGTTAATATTTAAATACATCTAACCTACAGAATAGCATGGCAAAAATAAAATTTTATTTTTTATGGCTCTCTTTAATTTGCATAGGAGCATTTATATCCCAAATTTTAACCCCAGGATTCACTGAAGCTTTTTTATTAAATAAAAGAGCAGTTTATAACTATGAATTCTGGAGATTTGCAACTGCTATTTTTCTGCATGGGGGATTAATTCATCTGCTTTATAATTTATTTGCCTTAATTTTTTTTGGGATAGCTCTTGAGAATATTATTGGAAGCAGAAAATTCCTTATTATTTTTTTATTCTCGGGAATTATTGCAAACATAGTTAGTGTTAATTTTTATCCTGCCTCGCTTGGGGCAAGCGGGGCTGTAATGGGAATTATCGGTGCATTGACAATCATAAGGCCTATGATGATGGTGTGGGCATTTGGGTTGATTTTGCCAATGTTCATAGCAGCTCTTTTATGGATTATAGGTGATACTTTAGGGATATTCATGCCTTCAAATACTGGAAATATTGCTCATTTGTCTGGAATTGCTGTTGGATTTTTAACAGGTTTTTTAATGAGAAAATTAGCAAGGGAAAGCTGGAAAAAACCTGAAAAAATAAAAATACCTGAGGATTATATGAAAGAATGGGAAGAAAGGTTTATGAGATGATTAGAATCTTCTCTGCCCATCTCTTCTTTTTCTTTTTGGAAATAGAAAATTTTTTATATTTCTTCCTTAAATTCAAAAATACCATATTTTCATTACTAATGAACACTAAACTATAACTGGAAAAATATAAGTTAAAATTAATCCAGTAATTATTGCTCCTATTGAAAATGAAATAATCCAAAACCATCTAAATCCTGCTTTTTTCAAAAGATACATTACTCCTATAACACTAAATATCTGGACAAAAAAATCACTCCAGAAAAATGGGCTTGAAATCATTCCTTGTAAACCATAACCAAAATGCCCAAAAGCTCCTCCTGTGTATCTTCCAAAAATTGCAGAAATTGTATCATAGCCTATTAATGGGCCCCATACTTCTATAAGTCTTGTCCATAATAAAATTTTCATCCATATTGAATAATAGTCTATAGAAAGTATAAATAAAATTCCGAAACCAATTCCATAAATAATTGTGTCATAGATTGGAGTAGAAAATCCCCCTCTAACCCATAAGAAAAGAGCAATTAAACCAGCAACAATTAATATACAGCTTAGAAGTGTAAGAAACTTTTCTTTATTGTATTTAAAAGATATATTAGGTTTTAAAAATTCTATAAATAATCCAAATGCAATAAGCAAATATGGTAATTGAACTACAATAAGAATAATAATCGCTCTTGTAAATGGCGAAGGATCTTGAAGCCATTGTGGAAGCTCTCCTGCTCTTCCATATTTTGAGTCAAGATTAATAAAACCAATAGTGCTGGGAATAATCCATAAAAAAATCGCAATTATAAATAATAACAAATAAATTCTTATAATTAATCTGGCTTTTTTGCTTTCCACTACTTTATTGCTGACACTTGCCTCTTTTTTCATAGAGAATCAAAGAAAAGGTAGTATAAAAGATTATTGAAAATGTCCCGCCTATTTTCAAAAGCATTTCTTATTTATGCCCCTGCCGAGGGTGGTCTTTTGCCATTTTTTGGGAAATGCCCATGTTGGGCATGGATTTAGCTTCGATGCCCCAGGAGGGGGTTGTGCATTGAACTATTCTTCAAGCTTTTTTTCTTGTTCTTTCCTCTTTTTTTGTTTGTTAATGAATGTAAGTCGTTAGAGTTTAATTAGTTTTCTATTTCTGATAAGATAAGGTTTAAAAACGTAGATTCTTTTAATAAAAAATGGTTAAAAGTGATGCCGGAGTTTTTGGAACAAGAATTATAGGATATGTTTTGGGAGTTCTCGGAGCTTTATTTGGTTTAATCTTAATACTTGGCGGAAAAACAACTGCAGGTGTTATAATAGTTATTATAGCTCTAGTAATCGGGAGGTTTCTAGTTTGGAAATCTCAAAGAAGAGAAGGACATATAATTTATCATGGTGGAAGAATTTAGAGCCGATTAAATTTCTTAAGATGACAAGAAGAATAAAGCAAAATCAAAGAAAGGGATTAAATTTTGAGAATCAACAAAGAAGAGCAGAAAAAATTTTACATTTTGGAGCAAATGTTAAAAATAGGAAAACTGGGAGAGATTTTGATACAAAATATATTGATGGACTAAGTGGAATAAGAAAGATAAGATACACAGAGATTAAAAAAGGTCCAAAAGCGAGATTAAGCAAAAAACAAAAAGAATTTAGAAATAAGGCGAGAAGAGACGGAAGGGAATATACTGTTATATGGGGAGAGTAAAATCTAATATGAACCTCGGCTAGTCTCTCCAGAGGGATTGTTTGAGGATAAAACAATAATTCCTACTAAAAGAGAAATGAGTCCAATTATTAATAAAACTTCTTTCCAATAGTTTTTCATGCCATTTATTACTTTGTTATCTGTTTCTTTATGATGTTCAATAATATTAAAAGAAATTATAATTAAAGTTAATAAGATTGCAATACCTAAGATAATACCTGTAAATTTCATTTAATAATCAATAAAATCTCTATATAAAAAATTATGCTATTCAAATCCGCGTTGGGGATTTTCACATTCCTCAATTCGATGCCCCGCCCACGATTCGAATAATCTTTTGTTTATGCTCCAATGGGGCATAGCACATTTTACGCATGAATGCCCCTGCCGAGATTCGAACTCGGGTCAAAGCCTTGAGAAGGCTCTATGCTTGGCCTCTACACTACAGGGGCATGATAAAATGAATAAAAAATTCTTTTTAAATGTTTAGAATAATTATGATGAGGATTACTCTTTCATCTCAATCTTAATTGTAATATTTCTTGGAATGTATAATCTCATTATAGCATGCAATACCCTGTCATCAGCAGGCAGGTCAATTACTCTTGCATAAATCCTCATTTCAAAATTGTCAAAAGTTGCTGTTCCATTTCCGCAAGGTGATTTTCTTGTTGTTATTTTCAGTTTTTTTGTTGGAAGGGGTATTGGGCCGCTGATAGCTATGCCTGCTTTTTCAGCAATTTCTTTAATCTGATAGCAAATTTTATTTAAATCTTCTATTTTCATGCTTTTTAATTTTATTCTTACTTTTACCATATTAATTTTTCTTTTTTATAGTATTTAAGCCTTGTGCATTATTATAACGACTGCATTTAAAAATCTTGCTATGGCTATTTTTTAGTGTTAGATATTTCTAGAAAAAGTTTAAAAACCCTAGAGTTTCAAATTATTCAGGAGGCGATAAAATGAACAAAAAAAGAAGAAATGAAGAAGAGTGCGGTGATTTAGGGGAATTTGAAGAAATCGAAGATGGAGAGAACGAGGAAGAAGAAATTTGGTAAGGTTTTTTGTTTTTTATTGTGATTAACATTTAAACTTAGGTGATTGCATGAAAATCAAAAAACTGCTGCTGTTTTTGTTTGTGTTATTCCTGCTAGGCTTGCTTAGTTTTTATTACCCAAAACTTACTGGAAAGGCTGTTGAAAAAACTGAGGATTATAAACCAGAGCCGGCTTTTGCAATAAAAATAATTGACGGAGACACAATTGAAAGTGATATTGGAAAAATAAGGCTTTTGGGTATCAATACTCCTGAAAAAGGAAAGCCTTATAGCAAAGAAGCTTTAAATTTCCTGAAACAGATTGAAAATAAATCTCTTATAGTTCTGAGAGACAAAGAGGATTTAGATAAATATGGGAGAAAATTAAGATATATTTTTTATGGAAATCAGTTTATTAATGCTGAAATATTGCAAAAAGGGTTAGCAACAAGCTTTATGCTTAATGGACTGCAATATAAAGAAAAATTAAAAAAAGCAGAGGATTATGCAAGAGCAAATGGGATTGAATTATGGGAGAAAAGTGCAGATATCTGCGTAAATTGCATTAAACTTTCTGAGCTAAACTCAAAAGAAGAATTTTTTGTTTTGAGAAATGAATGTGATTTTGACTGCGAGCTTTCAGGATGGGTTGTAAAAGATGATGCAAATCATTTTTTTAAAATAAATAGCCTTAATTCAGGGGAATCTGAATCTTACAAATCAGAAGCAAGTATTTGGAATGATAATGAAGACAGGTTTTTTCTAAGGGATTCTAAAGGAAAATTAGTTTTGTTTTATGAATATTCATCTTGAAAAATTCTTGATCATATAATAATTCAAAACTTCTTTTTAGTTTCAATACTCCCTATAAGGTTTTTCAATATAATATTTTATTGGAAGCAGCATCCCAAAAACAAAGCTTAACCATCCAATAAAACTTAGGATTATCAGGTAAATATTCTTAAATAAAATAGACATTATTAAAATTCCTCCCCAAACTGTAATTCCCCCTAAAAAAAGAACAACCCATGTCATTTTTTCCTTTCTTTTATATATAAAATCAGAGAGATAAATAATGAAAATTCCTATAGAGATAAAAAAAATCCCCAGGAGAATATTAAAAAGAAAGAATAGGTAAGCTATTTTATAGCTATACCTATGAAAAAATCCCCATAATTCTGATATTACATCAAAATTTGCACTCATATTAAAATTTTTCAAGAGAATAAAATAAATCCCAAGAAGAATCATATAAATTCCATTATAAAAAGTTATCATAGCTCCTTGCTTAACTCTTTTTATGTTCATCTTATTAAATTTAAAATATCTTAGTTTAAAAAAATTTGTGCTTAGGAGTGGTTATTTCTTTAAGCACAAGAATTATAAATCCTCAATTAATACTCTATTTATGGCAAACAAATGTTCAATATGCAATGAGAAGATTGAAGAGGAGTATAGAAAGCTAAAGGGCACTATTCTTAAAGTAAAAGATGAAGGAAACAAAAACCAGTTCATTTATGTATGCTCTGACTGCCAGAAGCAGGATGAATGGATTGAAAAGGCAAAGGTGAAGAGTGCGTAGTTAATTTTAATTCAAAAATTTATTCATAATTTAAATAAGTATTTAAGATATTTAAAATTAATTATGATAAGCCTCTGTAACTCCAATGGCAGAGTGCCTCCTTCGTAAGGAGGAAGTTCCAGGTTCAAGTTCCGGCAGAGGCTTTGATAGTTATCTTTTTAAATGAGATATCTTTTAATTTCTTATGCGGGGGTAGCAAAGCGGTCAAATGCGCAGGACTTAAGATCCTGTGGCTTAGTGCCTTCGTAGGTTCAAATCCTATCCCCCGCATAAATTTATCTTTCACCACAATTAAGCTTAAAAACCTCTATTTCTAAATTGAAGAATTAAAACTGAGGTAAAATTAATATTAATATGACTGAAAAAATAAGGGTAGCTATTATTGCAGGTGCAAATGCTGCGCTTAAATATAAAGAGAAAAATCCAAATGCAACTGATTATGAAGTGATGAGGCATGTTAGCAAGTCAGCAAGAGAGATTGCTGAGGGAATTGATGAAACTGGATAGGGGTTTTTTCACCCAGCATCAGTACTCACTTATCTTTATATAGGAGTGAAATGTTGAATTTTTATGGCAAGAAGAAAAGGAAGCAGAGGACAGGTGTCTGCTGCAGCAATTATATTGATTGTTTTTGCAATCATACTTGTTCTTGTAGCTTTATTTGCAATTATTTATTTTAATGGATTTTCAGCTTATGGATTTTCTGGGAAAACAGTTGAAAAGGAAAAGGGAAAAGAGATAAGAGATTATAACCAAAATTACCAATATGAAGTTTATTGCCAGATTCCTTATATTCAAGTTGGAATGAGCTGTTGTTTAGATTCTAATTACAATAAAATATGTGATAGCGATGAAATAAAGAAAGAGAAAGAAATAAGCACTTGTTATCCTCCTTATATTGAAGATGGAACTAGCTGTTGTCTTGATGATGATTATAATGGAAAATGCGATAAAAGGGAAAAAAGAGAAAAAATTGAGACGGGGGATTTAGATTCTCCTTTTTCATTAAGAGATGTTGAATTTTTCAGAGATTCCATTGAACTTGAGATAAAAAACAAAGATGATGAAGATTTAATAATAAAAAGCATTGATATTTCTGGATGTGATGAGGAAGATTTTGACAAGACAATTGAAAGTGGAGACACTGAAACTTTTGAGATTGATTGTGATGATGCAAAAGATGACAGAGAAAGAGATGTGGATATTGATTACAAGAAAGTTGGCGGAAATGAAACCTTAAGCTCTGATGGATATGTTGAATACAGGGATTATGATTACTATGATGGGTATTGAAATGAAATCTTCTTTTTCAAAAAAAATCACAACCCTTAAATACCCAATAATTCTAGTTTAATTGCAGACTAGGCTGGCAGTGTAGCTCTCTGCCATTTGCTAGTGAGCTTTAAGCAAGCTGCGAGAGGGAGAGTAAGAATATGGTTAGAAAGTCTTAATGCAAACGTTGAGGTTTTGTCCTTCTTGATCTTGCTTTTGCGAAATGGGTCAGGCCTTGACCGGAGCAGCCCTAAACAGGAGTTAAGATGCTTGAGGGGTAGCAATTCTGAGAATGCATTGAGGTGAGCTTTTTAATTATATTCAAGCAATCCCTTGAGTCTGCGCTTTGAAAAACTATTTTCTCATATACAAATTTATGATAAGAAGCTTTATTAATATCAGATTATTGATGATTAAATGAAAAAAAGCAGGTGTATTTTAGTGTTTGTAATTTTTTTAGCTTTGCTAGCTTTATTTGTTGTTTTAGCATTTGAGAATGATAGTTCTATGAATATGGAGCAGGTTTCTCCTGAAATAAAAAATGAGATACAGAAATTGACTCATTATGCAGAAGAGTATGAAACAGGAAATATAAATTATGTCCAGCTTTTAGTATATATGTCTTCTATTCGCGAAAATTTAAATGAAATTTTAGGGGTTGTAAGCAGAGAGCATGGTGGAATTTTAAAACAAGAGCAGTTGAAAGCTGTTCTTGGAGAGGCAGATGAAATGACAAAATGGCTCTGGGTTGAAAATGAAAAAAGAGAGAAAAAACTTGATAAAGAAGTTCCTGCCTGGAAAAAAATAATTTTCGACGGGAAAAAAATACAGATGAAATTAAATGCTTACCCCTTTATGTTCACTGAAAAAGAAAAATTCTTAGGAGATGAAGAAAAAGAAAAACCTGGAAAAAATAAAGAAGATTTTTTTGAAGAGTATAAAAATCTTGTTCTCTATAATCTTCATTTTAGTGTTGATTTTAAAAAGCCAGAAGAGCAGCTTGACATACAAGGAAAAATAGATGAAATCAATAATATTGCAAAAAATTATAATTCAAATCCTACACAAGAAAATGCAGAGTTATTGGCAAGGGAAAGCGTGAATGCTGAAAAAATCTTTGAGTCTTATTTCAGGCAGAACCAAAAGAATTGCGAGGCAGTAATGACAGGGATTTTTGGGGCTGAAAATAAGAGAGAAGAGCAAAAATTGCTTGTTCAGGAAATTAGTTTTTTTAGTGGGGAGGATTTTGAGGTTCAGGGAAGGCTGGAATTTTGCGAGGAATGCGAGTGGAGCTGGATTAATTTTGATTTCTGGGTAAATGGAAGAGGGCCTGGATTTAAAATGCCTGAAATGAAAGAAGAAATGCCTAATCCTGAAAATTTTAAAAAGATGGATTTTTCCCAGTTTGAAAGCTCTTTTAGAAATGAGGTAGAAAAATTAAGAGAACTGCTTGAAAAAGGAGATTTAGAAGGAGCTTTGTCATTAAAAGGAAATATTAATGTCATGAATCAGGCCTGGAATGAAAAAGCAAATGATGTCTGGAAAGAAATTGAAAAGATTTTTGAGGAAAAAAGAAAGCTAATGAGTGAAAAAGAAATGGAGGAATTCAATCGAAATTATGGGTGGCTGAAAGAAGAGCAGGAAAAAAGAAAAAAAGTAAAAGAATTGCAGAAGGAAAATTTTGAAAAAAGAAAAAGATTTTATCTTGAGTTGTTTTCTGGCTATGAAAAAAAAGAATTCTACTTTACCCAGATAGAATTTGAAAAAAGGCTTGTTGAAGAGTTCAGGGAATTTGGAAAAGAGATTTGTGATAATAATAAAGATGACAATGAAAATGAGAAGGTTGACTGCGATGATGAGCAATGCGGAGGGAAAAAATGCGGGGAGGAAAAAATTAAAATAGAAGAAGGAAATGAAACAAAAGAGGAGATTAAAGATTTGTTTTGCATTGAAAAAACATGCAAGTTAAAAGAAGAAATTATTAAAAAGAAAGAAGCTGTTTGTGGCAATCATATTTGTGAGAGGAATGAAACAAAAGAAAATTGCATTGAAGATTGCTCAATCTGTCCTGTTCAGCCCCCATTAAACTGTTCTGGAAAAGTTATTTTTAAAGGAAAAGATAAGAATAATTGTCCTTTAGAGCCAATTTGTATAGAAGAAATTTGTAAAACTGATGATGAGTGTGAATTTTTATGTGGAAAAGGAAAATGTGAAAAAGAAAATGAAGAAACAGGGAAATGTAAATTAGTAGAATTAGGAGAATGTAAAAAACCTGACTGCACTGATGGAGATAAAAAAGTTGAGAAGTGTAAAACAGAAGAAGAAATAGTTATTGAAGTTTGCATTGATGGATTATGGAAAAAAACTGGTCTTAAATGTGAGGCTCCAGTAGAAAAAGTTTGTGAAGAATATTGCAAAACTGTTCCACATATAATGTGTGTTGGGACATTAAATGTTTCTGGGACTTATCCTGATTGCAAATGTGAATGGGAGTGTTCAAAAAAAGAAGAAGAAATTGAGAAACCTATTGTTGGAGAAGAGTGTTTTGTAAAAGAAGATTGTGGTGGAAAAGATGATGTTTGCAGTAATGGACAGTGTGTAACAATTCCTCAAGTTATTCAAGTTCCTGAAGAAAAAACTGAACTGGGAGAGGAAAAACCAGCTCCTGTTGAAGAAAAAGAAGAAGAAAAGGTTGAGGAAAAAAAAGAACATCAGCAAGAACCTGTAACTGAAACTCCAACAGAAGCTCCTAAAGCTGAAGCTGCAGCAGAAACTTCAACAGAAACACAAGCAACTGGAAATGTTATTTTTTCATTCTTTAGGGCATTGTTTGGCAGGATAAGGGGAGGAATTACAGGAGCTGCTATTACTGGATTTCAGACTGAAAGTGGAGAAGGAGATGCAGAAACACCAGCTGAAAGCCCAGGTGAGCAACCAGCTGAATCACCTCAACCAACAGAAACTACAACTGAACTACCATCTGAAAGGCCAGGTGAGCAACCAGCTGAAAGTCCAGCTGAACAACCTCGCGAAGAAGAGCAAAGGGAAAGAGAGAGAAAAGATTGGGAAGAACAAAATAGAAGAGAGCAGGAAACAAGAGATGCTGAACAAAAAAAGAGATGTGATGAAGAGTGTGGAAGAACCTGCTATAATCTAATTATGCCTTGTGTAAATAAATGCATAAAAGAAGTGTGTGGTGAAAAATTAGAATGTAATATAGATGAAAAGAAAAATGAATGCGAAGGAAAATGTATGAAAGAAGAAGATTATGAAAACTGCAAGAGAGAGTGCCCTGAAAAATGCATGAAAGGCGGTGATTGGTGGAAAGAATATGAAGGAAAATGGGAAGAAGAGTCTCATAAAGAAGAAAAAGGAGTTTTTAAAGCAGGTGGAATGTGTAGAACTGCTCAGCAAAAAACAGAGGGTTTTATATATTTTGATGGTTGGGGAGAATCTTTTAAAAATATTCAAAGATTAAAACAAAAATATTATTCAGGAGGACAGGCTGATTGGTGCAAGCAAGATTTAGAAAATCTTAAAAAACAAAGAAAAGAATTTGAAAATGGATTTAATCAGGAATTTGTAACCTGGTTTTTTGAAAAATATCTTGCTAATTCAGCTGAAGACTGGGAGCAGCAGGTTTCTGGCATATTTGAGCTTTACTGGAGAGATATAGATATTTCAAGAGAAACTGCATTTAGAATGAAGTGCCTTGGAATTAATGAATTCCCAGAATATAACTTAATAAATGTGAAATATGAAACAGAATACGGAAAAATAGAATTCTGGGAAGAGATAAAAGAAACTGATTTTTTTGAAATAGAAAATCTTAAGGTTATTTCTCCATATATGAAAATCTGGATATTTCCACCAAAATCTTTTATAAAATACGAGATGAAAAAGGCAATGAAAGAACACGAGTTCCCAGGCCCATCTGAAGACAAGGCAAACAGAAAAAATGAAGAGGGAATTACAGCAGAGGAAAAAGAGTTTATAAAGCAAGATAGAAAATTCATGAAAACAATAAAAAAAGTTACTGAAAAATACAATGGAAACTTAAATGCTGCTGTTCAATTTAAAGATTATGAAACAAATGAAATAGTTTTTAATCTGTATGTCCAGATAAATGAAAATGATATTCTTAAAATAGAGCCAATGCTTCCTGAAGAAGTTCCTGAAAAAGAGGTGATAATAGAAGTTGATTTTGCTAAGATTTATGATATGATTTATACAATGGAAAAAGATATGAGAGGAGAGGAAACAGAATCTCCTCCTTGGGATAAAAGAGCTAGAACAGTGGGGCAGACAGTAAAAGGAGTTGTAAATGGAATAAAGATGTATCTTAAAATGAGAAGTGTTATTAATTCTGCAAAAGTCACTCCAGATGACTCTGAAAAAGATTTGAAAGCTCTTTTCAAGATGTTTTTTTCAATGATGAAAGAAGGAGAAGGAAAAGAAGATAGAGGTGATATCAAAGAAATTGAGAAATTAAAAGAAGAAGAGCAAGGTGTTTGGGAGTCAAAGGAAAAGATAACTGGAGAGGTGGTTGGATGAAATGAAAGAGAGAATTTTAATTTGTGCAGTTTTTTTATTATTTATTTTAGTTTTAAATCCTTTATTTTTAGCTCAAGGAATAATAGAGCCTTGCCATTATTCCTGGAAATTTGATCCAAATGAAGATTCAGTCCTGAATATTGCTGATGCGATTTTTATCTTGCAATATCTTTTTTCAGGAGGTAAAAAACCATTTTGCCTTGAAACATCTGATTTTAATGGAGATAAATCAATAAATATAGCAGATGCAATTTCAATCCTTAACTGGCTATTTGCAAAAGGAGCTGGGCCAAAAGAATTAACTGGCCCTGGAATAGATGACTCCCCCACACTTACATTTTTGTATAATGTTGAAGAGCCTTTAACAGAGGGCATAACTGAAGTTGAGACAATTCTTCCAATGACTTTAAGTATAATTGATTTTAATGATGAAGATGATATAGTATATTGCAAAGCTGTTTCTTACAAGTTAGATGAATCTAATAATAGGATAAATTCTGGAGAAATTATAATTGAAACAGAGTGGGATAATGTTCAGGATTTTTCAGGAAATAATATCCTAAAAAACCCATTTGATTTTTTGATTGGCCCTCCTAATTTAGATGCATGGAAAAGATATGAGATTGAGGCAGTCTGTAAAGATAAAGCTGGACAAGAGGGAAAAGCTAATTTAATTGTAAAAACTCTTGGAGAAGGTGAAAAACCTGTTTGTAGAATTGAGCCCAAGAGAGAGGATAGTTCAAGTTCAACTGGAAAAAGCGACAGAGATAGTTGTTGTGGCAACATAGATACAAATGAATTAATCTGCCTTCAAGATTGCGATTATAATAGCGAAACACAAGAAGATGGATTATATATCCCTAAATGCGAAGAGTTTAATGGAATATTGGGAAATGAATTAGGAAAATGGTCAAAAATAGATAATGCTGCATGCAATATTGAATCAAGCAATACTGATGATGCTGACTTTGTTATTGATTATTCAAAATGCAGCCCTAAAACAAAAACAATGCAGACATGCAAAGTAAAGAGTATGACAGTTTTAATTAAATCAGATGATTTACTCCCTAAAGAATTTAAGACTCCCAAGTTTTTTCTTGAAACTGTTCCGACAAAAGACGGTGTTGGCTATGGAGAAGGGCTGGAGAAATCAGAGATTATAAGAGGGGAGAAGAAGTCTGTTAGCTATTCTTATAGGATATATTATTCATTTTATATTTTAGCAGAACTTGAAGCAGGAAGTAATCCTGATTTATGTTTTGAATATCAATTTGTACAATTAAGAGGGGAGAGAGAAAATAAAGAAATATTTATTGTAAATACTAAAGGTTATATGTATCCAGAACAAGAAATTTTATATGAAAAAAGATTATTAGATATGGAAATTTCAGGGAAGTTATTAGATTTTAATAATCTTGAAAAGATTAAACAAGATTTACCAGCGGGCGAATGTAGCCCAGATTCAAAGATGTTTTGTATTGATGATTATAAAGATGTTCATGGAATGCCTGGAAATAATAAAGAAAAATGGGATTTTTACAACAAGATTCATTTCACAAATAAAATAATTTGGCGTGATACTCCGGGCAGTAGGAATGTTTATAATGGTGATCCATCTTTAATAGGGACTGCTGAATTTTCTAAATATCTTATATTTAATGATTTTAAATATCATGCTGATTTCATAAGCATAGTTGAAGATTCAGATGCTAACCACAGGTTTGTATGCAAGATAAATAATCTGAAAATTGGAAGGAAGGATAATAAGCCTGAACTATATGATGATCCAGAATGTTATTGCCTAGAGCAAACCTGGCAAGATACTAGATGGGTTGATGGGAATATGCTAGAATGCCATTAAAATTTAAAAATCTTTATATACACTAAATTTCTATTATATTCATGAACAAAAAAGCCCAGTTTTATATAATTGCTGCAATCACTCTTGTCTTGATTATTTCAGGATTTGCCAGTGTTAAAACTTATGCAATTGCAAAGCCAGAGCCAAGGAAAATAAAAGACATAAGCGCTGAATTAACTGAAGAAGGCTCAAGAATAATTGACTATGGCATTTACAATAAGAAAAATATTACCTCTTTAATTAGCAATTTTACAGACATGGAATTTGCACCTTATTTTCTGAAGAAAACAGAAAATACAAGCATTGTTTTTATTTATGGAAATAAAACAGAGCTGTACAGTGTTCAATACATCCAGGATTATACTGGAACAATCTCTGCTTTTATAGGAACAGGAGCAGCTCAATGGAACGTGGAGAATATTTATGCAAATAGGACTAAAATCATTAGTTCTGGGGATCAATTGAATGTGACAATACTTGATAAAAAAGTTAGCTTTGAGCTAAAAGATAATGAAATGTTTTATTTTGTGATTGCCCAGGAAAAAGAAAAAGAAATCTATCTTGAGAAAAATTAAAGAAAGATTAATAAATAGCTATAAATTAATAATTAAAAAGAGAAAAAATGAGGGAATTAAAGAAAAATAAATCTGGAATAAGCTTAATGCTTTCTTATGTCCTTTTAATTTCAATCGCAGTTTCACTTTCAATAGGGGTTTATGCCTGGATGAAGCTTGCGTCAAATATAGCAGCTCCTGCAGATTGCAAAGAAGGAACTTCTGCTATTCTTTCTGATATTTCATGTGATTCTGATGAAGGAAAAGTTACATTAATCTTAAAGAACAATGGATATTTCAATATAGAGGGAATTATCTTAGCAGTTGGAAATGACACAGAAAAAGCACCTGCAACTTATTTAAAGCCAGAAATGGAAATGGAAATTTCTGAATATTCCCCTGGAAATTATTTTTTTGATGTTTCTTCTCCATTAAAACCAGGAGAAACAAAGACAGTAACTTTCTTTAATAACCAGCCAGTAGGTTTCAATGAAATAAAAGTCATCCAGATTCAGCCATTCATAAGATATAAAGAAAGAGAAAAAATAATCTGCAAAAATGCGATTATCCAGCAGGATATTGAGCCTTCATGCAGAATACAACAATAAATTTAAATAGTTAATTATTTATATAAGATAAAGGGGTGAAAAATGAAAAACAAAAAAGCAGTGAGCCCAGTTATATCAACTGTTTTATTAATAATGCTTGTGATTATAATAGCAATTATAATTTTATTATGGAGCAGAAGCTGGTTTAAAGAAGCTCTTATAAAAGAAATTGCAGGAGAGAGCAAAAGAGTTCAGGATTTTTGTTATGAAGTAAGCTTGAAATCAACTATCAATGAAGATGAATTTGGGTTTACAAATGCAGGCAATGTCCCTATTTATGCTATTAACTTAAAGACAGTTGAAAAAGGAACTGGGAATTCAGAAGTCACGAAGATAAATGCTCCAGATGGAACTGTTAATCCTGGAAAGATAAAAATTCTCCCTGGAAGATATTCTGATTATGAAGAAGTCATTATTATCCCAATCTTGCTTGCAAAATCCCAGTCAGGAGAAATTCAGCCATTTGAATGCCCTGAAGAAAATAGCTTTAAAATTTAAAATGAAAAATGAAAAGTTCTCAAAAATTTTTATCAATAAAATTTTATGGAAAAGGGCCCAATCAGAGATAATCTCAACTCTTCTTTTAATTACTATATCTATTATTGCAATAGTTATTATAACTGCCTTTGCCATACCTTTTGTCCAGGAAAGGCTTTCAGGGGCAAAATGCATTGACTTAGCTGGCGAAGTTATAATAAAAAATAATCCTGATTATACCTGCTATAATGACACTGAAAAAAATTTAACTGTTCAGGTGCATTTCGGAGATATAGAAAAAGAAACTATTAAAGGAATTCAAATTGTTGTCAATGAGGCAGGAGCATCAAGCTCTTTTGAGATAATTAATGGAAGTGTTTCTGGGACAAATAATGTTTATATGTTCTCTGGCAGTGATATAGAGCTTCCTGGGAAAAATGAAGAAAGAACCTATATATTGACAAATATAAATTCCAAACCAGAAGTAATAAGCATCTATCCATTTTTAGAAAATAAAAAAACCTGCCCGGATGTTTCAGAAAGTTTAGTAAATATTGATAATTGTGCTTAAAATGGGGAAAAAAAGCCAGATATGGATTGAAACTGCAATATACACTTTGATTGGATTAACTATAACTGCAATTCTTCTGTCAATTGCAATGCCTCAAATTGAAAAAGCAAAAGACAAAGGAATTATAAGGCAGACTATTAATGCATTAGAAACTCTTAATTCTAAACTCTCAGAAGTTGAGCAATCTCCTGGAAATATAAGAATTATTGAGTTTGGAATCTCTAAAGGAAAACTAGAAATTGACTCTAAAGCTGATAGTGTTAAATATTTTTTAGAGGATACTAAGCTTGAATTAAGTGAAGTAAACACAACAATTAGAGAGGGGGATATATTTATAAAAACAGGCAAATATGGCAGTTATTTTAGCGTAAGTTTAACTCTTAATTATACTAATCTTAATATAACTTATGATGAAAGAGAAGAATTAAAAGTTTTGCAAGCAGGTGCACAGCCATATAAAATTCAGATAGAAAATATTGGGGACAATGCTGAAAATGAAAAAACTCATATTAATTTCAATATACTTTAGATTTAAATACCTAGATATCTTAAAAATAAAAAAGGTGAAAAATGGAGAAGATAGAAATTAATTTAAGCCCGAATTTTCCAGCTCTCCCAAGAATAGAAGACAAGACAAAAATTAATATCAGGTATACTCTGATTTCTCCTTATGTAACTGTCCATATATACTGGAATAAGCAAGAAGGGGAATTACTTTATGAAATTGAAGAGCCTATTTTAAATGAAAAAGAAAAATCTTTCCTTAATTCTCTAGAAACAAGCCTTGGAGAGATGATTAATGTTAATGTTTTGATTCAAAAAAGCACAGAGGCAATGATTGAATATATAGACAAGACTTCAAGATTATTAATTGAAGAGCTTGACTTGGAAATTAGCCCTGAAAGCTATAAAAAGATTTTTTATTATTTATTCAGGGATTTTATTGGATTAAACAGAATAGAGCCATTAATGAGAGATTATTTTATTGAAGATATTGAATGCAATGGGATTAACACCCCTCTTTATATTGTCCATCGGCTTTACAGGAATATAAAAACAAATCTAATTTATAATTCTATAGATGAATTATCAAGTTTTATTGAAAAACTAGCCCAAAGATGCGGGAAATATGTTTCTTATGCTAACCCGTTATTAGATGGAACCTTGCCTGATGGAAGTCGTGTGAATTCTACATACACAACAGATGTTACAAGCAGAGGACCAACTATGACAATCAGAAAATTCACAAAAATTCCCTGGACTCCAATCCAGCTTTTGTCAATGAAAACTTTAAGCCCTGAAATGCTTGCATTTTTCTGGATTTTATTAGAATACAGGTCAAACATATTAATATCAGGAGGAACAGCTTCTGGAAAAACAACTTTATTAAATGCAATTGCATTTTTCATACCGCCTGAAGCAAGAGTTGTAAGTATTGAGGACAGTGTAACTGGAGATTCTAAAATAATAATCAAAGAAAATGAAAAAATCAGGAATATAACTATTAAAGAATTTGTGGATAAAAAAATTAATGCAGAGGTAATGACTCTTGATGAAAAAGGAAAAATAATCTTTACAAAGCCAGATTCTTACATAAAGCATATTGTTAATAAAGATATCTATGAAATATTAACCTCAACAGGAAGGAGAATTAAAGTTACAAAAGACCATTCTCTTTTTTCATGGGGTGAAAATAGCCTTGTTGAAATAAAACCTACAGAACTAAAAGAGAGAATATCTTGTATAGCAGTTCCTAGATATCTTCCGATTAAAGGAGAAGAAATAAAAGAAATAAATTTAATAGAATATTTAAAATACTTTAAAGAAGATTTTTTAATAGGAAATCCTGTAAAAAAAATTTTTGAAAAATATAAAGCAAAAGATTTTAAAGCAAAAAAAGAAAAATATAGATGGTGGAAAGCTCACAATTTAATTAAAATAAAAGATTTTATAAATCTTGATTTTAAATTTTCATATGAAGAACTAAAAGAATTAAAGGTTAAAAGCAAAAATTCTTCTTCTATTCCTGTTTTATTTGAAATTAATAAGGAATTTTTAGAATTCTGCGGATTATGGCTTGGGGATGGAAGTTATGATAACTATAATGGAAATTCTGTAATTATCTCTAATGTGGATGAAGAATGCAGAGAAATATTCAAAAAAATCGCAAAATATCTTGGCAGCGATCATTCCTTGATGAATGATAAAGGAGTTTCTCTTAGATTGCATAGCATAGTTTTTTATAAGTTTATGAAAAATGTTTTGCAATTTGATGGCTATTCTAATACAAAGAAAATTCCTGATTTTATTTTCAATTTATCTAATGAACAGATAAAACATTTTATTAGGGGATATTTCAGTACAGATGGGTGCATAAAAAAACATGAAATTTCCTGCACCTCGCAAAGCATAGAATTGCTTGAAGAGCTTCAGGCAATGTTTTTAAGATTAGATATAATTTCCAGAATCAATGACTTTAATAGAAAGGATAAATGCATTAGTATGTCTATTTCTAGTTCAGAAAATATCTCTAAATTCAAAGAAATTGGATTTTTGCAGGAAAGAAAAAATGAAAAATTAAATTTAATGGATAAAAAAGCACACCATACTTGTTCTGACATAATTCCTTTGTCTGTAAGCCAGTTAACAGAAATTAATAAAAATTCAAAGTTATCTTGGCCATATTTGCAAGGGATGCAGAATATAGGGAGAAATTATCTGCAGCAAATTGCTCCAAAAGGCTCTTTATTTAATGACTTATCCCATTCAGATATTTTTTGGGATAGAGTTAGAAGTATAAAAAAAATAATTTCTAGAGAAACAGAGGTTTTTGATTTAAGCATCTCAAGGCATGAGAGATTTATCTGCAATAACATATTTGTCCATAATACTAGAGAATTAAATCTCCCTCGTGAAAACTGGCTCCCAAGTGTTGCAAGAACTTCTTTAGGCTATGGAAAAGTTGGAGAAGTTGGCTTATTTACTTTATTAAAAAATTCTTTTAGGCAAAACCCTGATTATGTTATTGTAGGAGAAGTTAGGGGAAAAGAAGCTTTTGTATTATTCCAAGGAATGGCTTCTGGGCATTCTTCAATAAGCACAATGCATGCTGATTCTGTTGACACTCTTGTAAAAAGATTAGAAACCCCCCCTATTGAGCTTTCTCCAACTTTGCTTAATACCCTAGATTGCGTTGCAATAATGACTCATGCTGTTTTTGAAAAACAAGAAACAAGAAAATTAAGAGAAATTATAGAAATTGTCAATGTTAATGACAAAGGAGTTGCATTAACAAATACTCCTTTCATCTGGAACCCAAGGGAGAATATTTTTTATTATAAAAAAGATTGCAAGGTTTTTGAAAAAATAGCGACAAAATATGGACTGACTCTTGATGAGCTTTATAAAGAATTTGAGCTAAGGTCAAGGCTTTTATACGAGCTTCAGAAAAGAAAAATTTTTGATTTTAACCAGAACCAGAAAATAATCAATGAATATTACAAAAACCCCAAAGGAGTTTTAAAGGCGTTTGGGGTTGGGTAAATCACAACCTTAATAAACTTATTTTTTCTGTTATTTTAGGTGAAATTAAAAGAGGAAAATTAAAAAGAGGCAAAATGCTGGATTTAGAACAACTTCAGGTACTTGCACAATTATCTGACAATCTTGATATTCTCTTAAATGTGCTTGAAAAGTCCTATAATAATAAGGATAGTGAAAATTTTAATAGATCTAAAAATGAGGTTTTAGAAACTTATAAAAAAATTTCTGAAATATTAAGATGAGCATTGAAGCATTAAAAGAAAATCTGCAGCAATTCAAAAAGATAATTAGGGAAATTTACGCATTTACAAGCCAGCTTGAAACGATTAAAAATCTTGAGACAGGGAGCAGGGTTGTGATAAATACAACAGAAAAAAAACTTTTGAATGAAGCTATTGTCTCTCTTACAGCTCAGCTTAGAATTCTTAATAATTCTATACCAATGCTAATTAAAAATATAGGATTTTATCAAAAAATCCCAGAAGAAAGCTTGAAAGAAAAAGAGGTAAAAACAAAGCTCATTCAGATTAAATACAAACCAGAAGAGCTAAAAGAAAAAGTTTCAATGACTGTAAGTGAAAGGGACAGAAAAGAATTCTTAAATAATCTAAGCAAGAGCAATCTTTCAATAAACCAGCTTAAAAAAAAGTATGCTGTTGAAAAACAAGCTGCTTATTTTGGAAAGCCAAGTGCTTATGCAAAGCTCTCAAATCATTTTTTCAAAAACCTTGCTAATCATTTTGTTGCAAAAGGTTATTTTAAACAGCTGAACAAAGCTCTTAGGAAGATGAATTCGCCCTTTGTCCTAGGAACTTATGTTTCAATGATTATTTTTACAGTTTTCATAAGCCTGATTTTAAGCATCTTCTTATACTTACTTTTGCTATTTTTCAATTTAAGCCTGGTTTTCCCCTTTATTATTCCAACAGAAGAGTCAATTAGTCTAAGAGCTTTTAAATCTTTATGGGTTTTTTTAATTCCTATAGTCGCTGGAGTCTTAATGTATTTCTATCCATCAAGTGAAGCAAAAAATCTTGGCTCAAAAATTGACCAGGAATTGCCTTTTGTTTCAATACATATGTCTGCAATAGCTACTTCGGGCGTAGAGCCAATAAGCATATTTAAGATTATTCTAAGAAGCGAGGAATATAGATATACAAATACAGAATTTAGGAAACTAATGAATCTTATTAATTTTCATGGACAGGATCTTGTGTCAGCTTTAAAAATGATATCAAGGACTTCTCCTTCAGCTAAGCTAAAAGAATTATTTGATGGGATGGCTATTACTATAACCTCTGGAGGAGAGTTACACAATTTTCTTGACAAGCATTCAGAAAGCTTGTTGTTTGATTTTAAATTAGAGAGAGAAAAATATACAAAAACTTCTGAAACTTTTATGGATATTTACATTAGCGTTGTTATTGCAGCGCCAATGATATTTTTAATGCTGTTTGTAATTATGGGAAGCACTGGAGCAACAGAAACTTTCCTTGGATTAAGTGCAGGAGTTTTGAGTTTTTTAATTATATTAGCTATAACTTTACTAAACCTAGGCTTTCTCTTGTTTTTGAGGATGAAGCAGCCAGCAATTTAAGATGAGACTCAAAATTAAAAAAACTGAAATAATTGGATTAGCAGTAGCTTTTATTATTATTTTATTGTCCTTTATTTTTGTCTTTGGAACTGATATTTTTTATTTTCTCCTTGGAATCTCTTTTGTCATAGCAGGGCTTCCTTTTTTTGTTTCCTTGATTTTAGAGGCAAATATAACAAAAGAAAAAGATGAAATGTTTTTAGAATTTTCAAGAAATTTAGTTGAAAGCGTAAAAGCAGGAACACCTATAAGCAAGAGCATAATTAATATAAGAGGAAAAGATTATGGAAGCTTAAATCCTTATATAGACAAGCTTGCGAATCAGATTTTGCTTGGAATACCTTTGAAAGCGGCATTTGAAACTTTTGCAAGAGATGTTGGAAGCATAACTATAACAAGAGCAGTAACTATAATAAGCGAATCTGAAAAAGCAGGAGGTGAAATAGAAGATATTTTAGAATCAGTCACAAAATCTGTTGCCCAAGTTGAAAAGCTTAGAAAAGAGAGAAAAGCTGCGATGTACAGCTTGGTTGTTCAGGGATATATAATATTTCTGATTTTTATTGTAATAATGCTTGTTATGCAGTTCAAAATTCTTCCAATTGCAGAGGGCCTTGGAAAAGAAATGGGGAAAGTTGATACAAGATTTTATTCAGGAACTTTTTCAAAGCTGATGGGTGGAAAAGCAGCAACAGCTGAAGAGCTAGCAAGGCCTTTTCTTTATCTTTTAATAGTCCAAGGATTTTTTGCAGGATTAGTCATAGGAAAATTAGCAGAAGGAAGAATCAAGTCAGGATTAAAGCATTCTTTTATTCTTATTGTTTTAGCTTTGCTTATAAGCACAGGAGCAAAATTGTTTTTGGGATGAAAATGAAGTTCAAAAAATCACAAGGCCATGTTGAAATTATTCTTTCATTTGCCCTATTTCTAGGAGTAATTCTTATATTATTTCTTTTTATAAATCCTTTTTCAAAAACAAAAGAGACAATTTCAATTATAGATAATATAAAAAAAATAATAATAAATAATATGAGCTCTGAAATAGGAAAATTATCAATAATTGTAAATGAAACAGGAGATTGCTATGATTTTGATAATTCTAAATACACTGGAAATTACAGAGAAATTCAGGGGGATAATAGAAAATTTGACATTTACTTTTCAAATATTTTTAATGATTATGCTCCTAATAGAATTCCTGGAGGATGCCCTTTAGATAAATACAGACTAGGAGCATATTCAAAAGAGAAAATTCTTATTTACGAGGAGATTGAAAGATTTAAAGATGATTATGAAACAAGATATGAAAATTTTAAAAAAGAGCTGGGAATTACAAGTGATTTTGCATTTGACTTAAGGAAACCGGGAGAAAGCTTTTTAAAAAATGCCTTTTTTCCAGAAGATTATGTTTCTTATTACAAGTTTGATGATAATCCTTTGGATGGAGTTTTAGATAGTGCAGGATTTAATAATGGACAATGCACAAGCTGTCCAACACAAGTAACAGATAGGCATGGAATTTCTGAAAAAGCTTATGAGTTTGATGGCTTAAGCGATTTTTTGAATTTAGGAACAAGTAATTTTAATATAAACCAAGAAATCACAGTTTCCTTATGGTTCAAGCCTATTTCTCTAGGAAGTGAGCAGGTTTTAATTGCTAGGGGAAATCAGCAGCCTTATGAAATAAAAATAAGTTCAGATAAGATTACAGCTTCATTTAATTCTGCAGCAGATCTTCAGCAATCTTCAGCCCTCATCTCTGATAGATGGTATCATATTGTTTTTAGCTATAAGGAAAATCAATTTGCAGGGCTTTATATAAACGGCAATTTAGAAGCTTCAGATATTTTAAGCGGGATATCAAATGACCCTACTAAAAATACAAATATAGGAAGAAGAGAGCTTCCTGCTGGCCAAGAAGCTTATTTTCAAGGCTCAATTGATGATGTCATGCTTTACAATAGAGCTTTAAGTTCAGAAGAAGCAAAAAATATTTATTTAAAGCAAAAATCCTCTTATATAACTGGCTCAAGAAAAATTCCAGCAGGAATTAATGTTGAATCAATAGAATTTCCAGTAAGAATTATTGATAAAAAAGGAGAGGTTCAAGAATCCCTGATAAATATAAGAGCATGGTAATTAAAAATGAAAAATAAAAAAGACAGAAAAGCATGGCTAAGAATTATAGAGGCATTTATAGCCTGCTTAATTGTAATAGGTGGTGTTTTAATTATACTCTCAAATCAGAATAAAACAGATTTGACAGACAGTGTTTATGGGAGGCAAAGAGCTATTTTAGAAATTTTAAGCAAGAATGAAAGTTTGAGAAACAGCATTCTTGCAAGAGATAATTCAGAAATTAATCCAGCTATATTAAAGATGATTCCTTCATCTTGGAATTTTTCAACAAGTTTGTGTGATATTGAAAAAGCATGTGGAAACCAGTTTACATTAATTAATAAAGAAGTTTACAGCACAGAAATAATAATAATCTCAAATTTAAGCTATTACAATGCAACTAAACTAAGATTTTTTGTCTGGGGAAGATGAAATACAAATTCTTTCCCCATACAGCAGACATAAAATTCCAGGCATTTGGGAAAACAATAGGAGAAGCATTTGAAAATTCTGCTTATGCATTAAAAGAAGCTATATTAGAAAAAATAAAAATAAAAGAAAAAATTGAAAAGAAAATTTCAGTAACTGGAAATGATAATGAAAGCTTGCTTTATAATTTTCTTGAAGAATTTTTATTTCTTCTTGATGCAGAAGATTTTTTATTTTCAAAAATAAAAAATCTTGAAATTAAAAATAATAAATTAAATGCAATTATTACAGGAGACAAAGCATCAGATTACAAATTTTCAAATGATGTCAAGGCAGTAACTTACAATGAAATGTTTGTGAAACAGGAAAGAGGAAAATGGATAATTCAGGTTGTGCTGGATGTGTAATTATATTCAAGAACAAAGGCTTTTATTGTCCTATACAAAAAGAATAGAGATAGGAGAAGTTAACCAAACCTTTTTAAAGAGATTTTCTTAACAGGTTTCATGGGATTATGGGAGAAACTCAAGAATTTGTACAAGCCTGCTTTTTTAACAGGAGTTTTTGTTTCAGGATGTGTTAGTTTAAACCCTGAAGAGATGAAAAGAAATATTTATGATAAAGTAAAACCAAAAAGAGATTATGAGTTATTGCAAGTATATGCTGAGGATACAAAAACAGATAATCCTAGATTATCAAGGCAGGAAATAGAAGTTATGGAAAAGAGTGTAAGAAAAACTGCTTCAAGAATGGGAAAAGCTGCAATTGAATCAATTGATGAAGTAAAATTTTTAAAAAGAAGTATTAAAGAAAATCTTAATTATCATCTTTCAATTGATTCTGAAGAAGGATTTAGGCGGGAAGAGGATATTGCAGAAGAAAAATTAACTTCAAGAAAACCAAAACTTAAAACAGGGGCAAAATTAAAATTTAGCTTAAACCAGCCAGAGAGAATACTGCAAAGTGATTTATACTTAAACATCTACAATCTAGGATTATTTAATCAAATACATGCAAGAGCTAATAGTTCAAGAGTAAAACTAGGAATTGATAAATTATTACTAGGTGAAGGAAATTTATGGCTAAGCATGGGATTAGAACATGGATTTAAAGAAAACTCTCCAAGGCCATATGTAGCTTTGAGTTCAGGAGATGACGGGACTTATATTGAGGCTTTTTATGAGAATACAAGAACTGAAGAGGGAAACAGGCATACGGCCGGAATAAATATAGGAATTAGTTTTTAATTAAGCTTGAATACAGGCATTTTTCTAAATAAGAATGTTTATATAGTTAAGAGCATATTAATTAATATGAAAGGAAAAAATGAGTATAGGAAAACTTTTATCTGGCTTGGAAGAAGAATTAAAAAAAATACTTGGATTAAATAGAAATTCAACACATAATTATATAGAAACTGATTCTATAGCTTCAGTAATAGCTTATTTTGACTGGCTAAATCAACAGAAAAATGTTGATAAATTCATTAAATATCTTAATGAGTATGCATCTCCAGAAAAAAGATTGGGTGCTGGGCTTGCAGATGTTTTGTTTGACTGCCATGAAGGTTATGATGAAGCGGGAGGATATATCCTCATAACATTAAAAACAAAAGGCAGAGAAATTCCAAGAAAACAAAAAATGGAAAAAATGATTCATCATCTTCAAAGAATAATAAGAGATTATTCATTTTATGCTAGAATTGCGGAATAAAAATAGGGTGTTGTGAAATCTTCGGTTGATTGGATAGAGAATGTAACTATAAAGCTCCTCTATAGAGAATCTATCAATATTTTTACCATTAAATAATTACTATTTAAACGATAATTTTAAAAACAATGATTTCTCTTGATTTAAGATGATATTAGAAGAATTAGTTTCAATTGGATTTGGAATAAAAGAAGCTCAAAGGTTAGCTGAAAGCAATAGCTTTTATCATAAAAGGAAAACTCGCCAAGAATTAACAGATTTATTCAATAAAATTTCTGGTTTTTATGGCTGGAGTTTTGATGAGGTTAAAAGAGCTATTCTTAGTTTTCCTCCATTTGCAGGATTAGACCATGAAAGAGTTGTAAGACAGGGAATAGAAGTTTATGGAGCTGATAATGAAGATAAAGTTAAAAGAGCTATTCTTAGTTTTCCTCCATTTGCAGGATTAGACCATGAAAGAGTTGTAAGACAGGGAATAGAAGTTTATGGAGCTGATAATGAAGATAAAGTTAAAAGAGCAATACTAACTCATCCTCAATTTGCAGGATTAGACCATGAAAGAGTTGTAAGACAGAAGACAAGATTGGGAAGAATAGCTGGATTATCTGATGATGAAGTAATTAATTATCTTTTAGATTTGCCTGTTTTAGTAAGTTATAGTGCTAAAAGATACCTTGCGGCATTGGACATTGGAAGACAGCTTGAAAGTGAAGGTTTCCCACAAGATGAAAGAATGTTAAAAGCTTTCTTTTCTTATTTTATTAAAAGCCCCTATGTTCCAAATTCTAATAGAAAAAGAATTTCTCAAGTTATTAGTGATAAAGAGCCACCATTATTAAGATCAATGAGGAAGAGATTAGAATCATATAAATAATTACTTATCTCACAATCCCTTGCTTCTATAAATCAAAATAGAAAAGTTCTTTAACCTTAAATTAGTTAATAAATAACTGTTAAATAAAAATGATTGAGATAAAAAAGATAAATGATTTTGAATGGGAGATTCCTAAGCAAGGGAGAATGCTTGTTCCTGGAAAAATTTTTGCTAGCGAGAAGCTTCTTGAAAAAATTAAAGAGGACAATACTCTAAAGCAGGCTCAAAATATGGCTACTTTACTCGGAGTATTAAAAAATATTGTTGTGCTTCCAGACGCTCATCAAGGATATGGCGCATGCATCGGAGGAGTAGTTGCAGTTGATATAAATGAAGGCATAGTTTCACCAGGTTTAATTGGTTACGATTTAAATTGTTCAGTCCGCTTACTAAAAACAAACCTGACTCTTGCAGATATTGAAAAAAATGGCAAGAAAGAGATTGTGCACTCGCTTTTTCGCTCAGTTCCTTCTGGAGTTGGTGAAAGAGGGAAAATAAGATTAAGCAAAGAGGAATTAGATGAAGTTTTAAAAGGAGGAGCAAAGTGGGCAGTTAAAAAAGGCTATGGATTTAATGAAGATTATTTATTTACTGAAGAAGAAGGAATGATGAAAAATGCAAATCCAAATGATGTAAGCGAGAGAGCAAAAGCAAGAGGAATTCCACAACTTGGAAGCCTTGGAGCTGGAAATCATTTTTTAGAAATGCAGATTGTTGATGAGATTTTTGATGAAAAAACTGCAGATGTTTTTGGCTTAAAAAAAGGGATGATTACAATTATGATTCATTGTGGCTCGCGCGGGCTTGGGCACCAGGTTGCATCAGATTATATAAGAGAAATGGAAAAACAGTATGGTTGGCCTGAACAAGATAGGGAATTAGTAAATGCACCAATTAAAAGTGAACTTGGAAAAAAATATCTTTCAGCTATGGCAGCTGCTGCAAATTTTGCATTTGCAAATAAGCAATTAATAACTCACTGGATTAGAGAAAATATGAAGCATTATTTCCCTGATTTTAAAGCAGAGGTTTTGTATGATGTCTGCCATAATATTGCAAAATTTGAGAATCATGTAATAAATGGAAAAGAAAAACAGGTTTTAGTGATGAGGAAGGGAGCCACGCGCAGCTTTGGCCAGGGAAGAAAGGAAATCCCTGAAAAATACAGAGATGTTGGACAGCCAGTTCTTATTCCTGGAAGCATGGGAACAGCAAGTTATGTTTTAGTTGGAACAAAAAAAGCTGAGGAAATTTCTTGGGCAAGTGCTCCTCATGGAGCAGGAAGGGTTCAGAGCAGAATGTCTGCAAAAAGAAGCTTGCGCGCTGAAGAAGTTAAGAAGCAATTAGAAGAAAAAGGAATTTATATTGAAGCTGGAAGCATAAAAGGAATTGTTGAAGAAGCTCCGCAAGCTTACAAGGATGTTGATGAAGTTGTTAGGGTCAGCCATTCTGCAGGCATTGGAAATCTTGTTGCAAAATTAAAGCCGATTGGAGTGATTAAAGGTTAAAAAGAATTCTGGATAATCTTTTAGGAACTCAAGAAGAAAAACTGATGAAAAAGCTTAAGTTCTGAATTGATTAGGGTTTAGCTTCCGATTATAATAATATCGCAATCTAATGAAGAATACCAAGAGCTGTCACCAGGGCCAGGGTTTATAGAAATTTTTATTCCATTTTTTGACCATTGTGTTATTTGCCCGCTCATCCCGGTTCCAACAGCTATAAATTTATCCACGGGAGGGTATACACTGGTTCCACTACTAACAGTATATCTAAAAGCATTAGAATATTCTTTTATTAATTCAGATTTATTTCCAATTGCCTTTCCATTAATTTGGTATGCTATAATCCCTGTTTGAGATAGTGCATAGCACCTAGCTTCAGCATATTTTGGGTTAAATCCTATGGGCCCAGTGTCATAATCTCTAATAGAATTAATGATTATGTTAAAATATGCGCTTTTAACGCTTCCAATATCTCCCTCATCAATAGCTTGCTGAAGTTTTTTAATTTCCCCAGTTGTACTGTCAGGAATCTTTACATCTACCTCATCAGAACTATGCCCAAAAACTGAAGGGTTTCCAGATGAAAAATCACCATAACTAATCATTATTCCAATTCCTGCAAAAAATACAATTATTGCGCTGATAAAAAACAAGTGCCTCTTCTGGATATTTATTGTTGCCATCTCTTTTTCTTATTTTATTAATAAATATGCATTTAAATATATTTCTGTTTAAGATTATAAATTAAGGCCTGCAGCAGTAAATAGAGTGGATTGTCCAGTCAGCAGTATTTTTTACTCCTTTTACATATTCATAAGGCTTGCAGGAATAAGCATTTGTCCAATAGCAATTTTGTTTTAAATTATAAATCCTAATCTCTTCAGAGTTTTTATATCCTCCTGCAGAACAGGTTTGAATTATCCAGAAAGGAGCTCCCTGGTTCCGGTTTTTTCCTGCAGCAGTTAATACCCATTCTCCAGAAGTTATATTGTATTCCACTTTTACTCCGCAAAAATATACATCATTACATGCAACTGAAGGCTGCTCAAATTCAAACCTTGAAAAGTCGTTTTCACCTGTCCACTCTCCATGAAGCTCAAAGCTTGTCCAGCAGTGCAGTTTGTAAGTGCCTATATTTTCTGCAGCAGTTGCCCCGCCAACAGTAATATTACAATGATATCCCTTTGGAAAATCTATTTGACAAGAGCCTTGATCTTTCCATATATTTTTTGATTGTGGAGAAATCCAATTTTTAGTAACATAGGTATTTTCGCAATATTTCCCCCCTTTCCAGGGGGTTACATCATCCCATCCCTGCCAATCACATCTAGTTAATCCATATACCTCGTCTGGAGAATGACCTATAATTGATGGATCTCTTGGAGAAGCTTTCCAATTTTCATTATAGCTTATTACAAGTCCAACACCAGCGAAAAATACAATTACTCCAATAATAAAAAATAAATGCCTCTTTTCAATATTTATTGTTGCCATCTCTTTTATATGACTTTTAATTAAAGCTCATTTAAATATATTTCTGTTTAGCTGATGATTTGCATTCTTAAAAACGAAATTAAGCAATATTTATAAACTTGTTTTTTCTTTTATACCATGAAAATGAGGCTAATCAAAATTATATTTTTATTTGCATTAATTCTATTCTTAATCAGCTTTGCAACTGCTGTATGCGAAGATAGTAAGAGAATAATGAAATTATACCAAGCAACAAATTCTCATGGTGCTTTGTGGAATGATCTTTTTTATCCAGAAGATGTGTGTACTGACACCGCTGGCTCAAATTCTCATGACTGCAAAGCAGATAACTCTAATCTTGTTATAAGGTTATCAGGAGCAACAAATGCTCATGCAGAAATACCAACTAATACTAATTATAATACTCTTGTTTGCTATGGAGAGCTAACTTGTGTTTTAAGGCAGAATTCCTGCAATTCAGGAGAAGCAGTAATCTTATCTTTATCATCAGAAACAAATGCCCATATTGCACTAGGTGATTATGCAGATTATCCAATAAAAATCTGCTGCAAGGGAGGAGAAGTTATTACCCCTGTTGTCTGCAATAATAATGGGACTTGTGATGCAGGGGAAACAAATGCAAAATGCCCTGGTGATTGCAAGGATGTAATTCCAGAAGTTACTGGAGATTCTTACTGGACAAATATGAATGATATTCAAATAAATAACGCAGATACTGGAGATAGTGTTAAACTAGTTTTAAATGTAGGTGGGATAAAAGGAAAATCTATTAAATATGTTATATACAAGCAAGAAGACCTTGGAATTAATTGGCTTGATTGGTTTGTCAGAGACTCTGTTATAGCTGAATTTGATAACAAAGGGGTTGCTGTCTGGGAAGCAGGAAAAAAACAAGAAGATGGAAGCTTTTCAGAAGGAAAATATTATTTCAGTGCAGAGATAATAGATAGTGGAAGGAAATTTGATTCAAAAGACACAGAAACTTATGGAATTTTAGAGGTTGCAAAGAAAAATACTCCTCTTAATAGCCTTCCTTTAATAGAAATAGTAAAGCCTGTTGATAACTCTCATTTTATAATTAATTCAATAACAGGCTTAACAGAGGATATTTCTTTTGAGCAAAAAAGCTCTGACCAAGATGATGACTTAAAAATCAGCTGGGATTTTGGAGATGGGAATTCAGAAGAGTTTGAAAATTCTTTAACAACTGGAAAAGGAAATACAACTTATAAATATAGTTCACCTGGGACAAAACTAATTACACTTACAGCAAGTGAGATGAAAAGAACCCAAAAAGCAGAAGACAAACATATAATTTATATTCATAAAATAGGATATAATATTTTTTCTATAATTGATATCCCAAATGAGCCTGTTGATGCAGGAATTGTAACAATAAGTGGCTTAAACAGTTATGCTGAAAAATGCTTTGAAAGCCAAGATGCTTGTAATGTTGATATAGAGATTCCAAGCTCATGTTATCAGCCAGATAATTCAAATCCAGTTTTCTGTAAAAAATTAGATATTAATTTATTGAACTTTAGATGGAGAATTGATAATACTGAACAAACAGAAACAACATTAAGTTTTGACAGGTTATTCGCGGGCCCAGAAGATTATTTTATAGAGCTTAATGTAAGCTTTACAACCCCTTCAGCTGAATTAATTTCTGACAAATCATTAAAATTGCTTGTTGTAAAAGGTGGAATTGAATGCTCTTCTGATGGAAAATTTTGGAAGGATTTTGGGTTTTCTCCTCCTCAAGAATTTTCAACAAATGATAATTGCTTAAATGACAATTCAGTAAATTCCAAAAAATGCTGTCCAGCCCCGTTAGAATGCATAGATACTGGAAAAACAGGAATTTTTGGGGATATATGGGACTGCAAGCCAAAAGGAGTTTATTTCTGCTCTGATTATAAAACAGAAAATGAGTGTAATGGATTTACCCAATGGGTTGCTGACAATACAATTGAGCTCCAGAAAAATAATAAAAATTATTGCGGAAATAAAACAAGTTTTGAAAGAGATGGAAAACTTTGCTCTTCAAAAACAGGATGCAAATGCAGATGGGATAATATAAACAAAAATTGCACTGCAATTGACACAAAAGAAACTGTTTGCAAAGACCCTGGAACTGGAGATGAAGAAAAAGAAGAAGGCTCTTGCTCTTATGCCTTAAAAAAATGGGAAGATAAATGTGAATCAGAAGGGATTGTGGAAGCATTTTGGGAAGCAAAAAGAACAGGGGATTATCCAGAAGAAGAGTGCAGAGATGCTAAAAAAACAATCCAGTGTGAGGAAGTAACAAAGCTTGGATTTTTTGGAATTTTTAATTTTGTAATCACTGGATTAATTATAACTTTGATTTATTATTTTTATTTTAAACTCAATTGTATTAAATATAATAGGAGCAATTAGCATAATAATTGGAACAATTATTTATGCTGTTAAAAAATGATAACTATATATGATATTGGAATAATGTATCTTAAATCATTAGGAATTTAAATAAAATATTTTAATAAAAAAGAGGATGAAAAAAAAAAATAATAAAAAATCTAGAATTTTCTTATCTTTCTTAGTTGTAATTTTTTTAATTAATATATCAATTGTAATTGCACAATATCCTCCTTCAGCATATGTTGCATACTGGAAATTAGATAGTCAATCTGGAGGAATAACTCCAGATGAAACAGGAAATAATCCAGGAACTTTAACAAATGGAGCTAAAATATCAGGGAAATCTGCTATGTTTGATGGAGATAATGATTATATTAATACTGGTAATAATTTTAATTTAGGAACAAGTGATTGGGCAATCAGTTTTTGGATTAATCAAATTCAAGGAAGAGATTTTGATGCCGCGATTGCAAAAGGAACTTATAATGGCAACGGAGATATTTTAATTTATGACTTAAATAATAACAATGGAAGAGGATATATGTCTTTTAGATCTGATAATGCTAATGGGGGAGCAGAGTTTATTGTTAACATAACTTCTTCATTAGCTAGAACTGGATGGAGATTAGTAACTGTTGCAAGAGATGATAGGAATATAAGTATTTATTTAGATGGAAAATTAAACAACAGCAAGTTAATGAGCATTTCTAATTATGATTTTACAAATGCGCGTTTATGGACAATTGGGGCAAGGCAAGATGGGACTCAGGAATGGATAAATGCCTCTATTGATGAGGTTTTAATTTATAATAAAGCTCTGACTGAAGCTGAAATTCAGGAGCTTTATAGAAGAAATGGATGTAATAAAAATGGAAATTGTGAAACAGGAGAAAATTGGATAAACTGCCCTATTGATTGTAATAATGCTCCTGCAGTTGGCGGATATGATTCTGAAGATTTATGCATGGATAAAGGATTTCCACAACCATGTAATGATGGAGACCCTGTTGATGGGTGTAGCACTTATGTTAAAGATATAGATGAGGGAGCTAGGCATGGAGGAAGTGAATCTTTATGTGAAGTAGCTGGAAATTATTATTTTGGAGGTAGTGGGGGTTCTGGAACAATTAATTTAAGCACACCCTCTCTTCCTTTATCAAGAGATTATGTGTTTCAGTTTGAATATAATATAGGAACTCCTAGTCAATTTGAAGAGCATTTTACAATTAAGTGTGGAACTAAATCCTATGAGTTTCCTGATATTATTAATGAAGAAGTATGGAGAAATAAATCTGTTCTCTGTGATTTTAATAGTGGTGTAAATTATATAATTATCTCAGGAAATGAGTTAAATAATAATGATAGTGTTCATTTTGAAGGTTTTAGGATTTATGAATTTTTTACAGGTTTTTGTGGCAATGGAATCCTTGAAGTTAGTAATAACGAAGAATGCGATGATAACAATAACAGAAATGGAGATGGATGTTCTTCTTCATGTAAAATTGAATCTGCGGTATGTGAAACTAGTTTTGATTCTGGAAGAAAATGCATGGATGAGGGTTATTCTGCCTTAAAACAATGCACACTTGATTCATCTAAACAAGGGTGCAGCAACTGGATTGTGGATTATAAGGGAGCTCTTAGTCACTCTATTGATGATGATAATTGTGCTCCTGAAACAGGCACTTATTCCATTGAGCTGCAAAATAATTTTACATTAAATGTAACTAATGTAACTTCTTTTGCAAAACCAGGAAGATATATATTTAATTTTAGCTATCTTATTGGAACTCCTGGACAAGTTAATGAAAACTTTAGTTTAAAATGCGGAAATACAATTTATAATTTCCCAGATATAGACAATGATGGAGAAACCTGGCATAATGCTGCAGTTTTCTGCAATTTCAGTTCAGGTGAAAATTATATTAATTTCAGTGCAACAGGATTGACTACAGACAGTAGTGTTCATTTTGATGATTTCAGGATTTTTAAATGCGGAATTCCCTCAATTCCCTATGGTGAGCCTGTTGAGAGCAGCAACCTGCCTTTTTTCGGGTTTTTTAATTTTATAGCAGTTATCTCTATTTTAATTATTTATTATTTTTTTAAAAGGAGGTTAGCTAAAAAACTATTGTTGTTTACCTTTGTATTTCTGTTGCTAGCAGGCTTAGCTAGTGCTGACTTTAGCATAGGTGATAAAGCAGGAGAAATTGAAAAAACCTATGAGCCTTCTGGAATTCTAAGAGGATGGCTTAATATAAGTTTAGATAATGAAAAATCTGATTCTTTGTTAACTGCTTTTGAAAGCAATATAACTATTTTGAATTTCCTTAATTTAAATAATGCAAATTATTCTTGCTTTCCAAAAGATTGTGAGTCAGCTTATTCAATTTTAGGAACTGCAGGTGCTTTAAAAAAATTTTTTCTTGAGCCTGAAAAAACAAAATTGCTTGGAATAAGATTAACAGGAGAGATAACAGATATTAAATCAATTAGTTTCAATGCTCTTGCTAATTCAGAAGAATCCTGCCTTTATCCTTTAAAAATAGATATTTTAAATGATAATTTAATTGAATGGGCATATAATAAGCTCTCAAATACCTCAACATGCATTTCTGAAGCTCCTTATGGCTGTTTTAATATAGAAGATTCTTCTGAATCAACACCTATTTTAATAGATTCTAGTTATTGTGAAAAAATAAATCTTCCTTCTTATAAAGGATTTGAAATAGGGGCAGATTTAATTGGAACTGGGAATTCTGATTTTAGAATGTCAATAAATGCAGGAGGCTATGATGAAGCTTGCTCTGCTTCTGCTTCTCAAACTGGGAAAATCAGTTGTGTTATTGAATTCCCAGAAACTCTTGAAAATTACACTAAAGCAGATGTATGTATTGAAGCAGAAAATCTGCAAGGCAGTTATTCAATAAAATATGAAGACAAAGAGCCTTGCGGTTATTCAGGAAACTATGAGCATGATTTTCAGATTTTTGCAAAGCCTTTAAAATATTCTGCCTTTAATAATACAATAATAATTAATCAGGAATTAATTGATGAGGGAAGCACAGGCATTGAGCTAGCAAAAGAAATGTCTGATTATATCGGCAAAAAATATAATAACACCTGTACTCCTGAATGCATAATTCCAATAAAATTTTATGCTGGCTCTAATTCTGATATAACATCTTATAATCTTTCTTTTGCATATGAAGTCAAAGGATTGCCAAAATCAAAAGCAGAGTTTAATGAAATTCAGGAATCTAAGCCAGTAATAAGCTCTAATTTTCTAAAGCTTAATTTAGAAAAGGCAAATTTTTTAGCTCCTTCTTCGGCAGGGAATAAGCAGTTATCCATAAAACTTGGTGATAAAGAAATCATTTCAACAAACATTTCAATAAGCTCTTTTGCAAAGATAATTGAGCTAATTCCGCAAGAGGTTCCTGCGCTTGTTCCAGTAAAATTCAAAGTTTTTTTAGAAAGCAATATCTCAAATCTTAGTTATTCCTGGAATTTTGGAGATGGCTATGAGATCCAGACAGACAAGCCTTATGCAGAGCATGTGTACAAAAATATCACAAGCTATTCTCTTTCAGTTAAAATTTCAAACAAACAGGGACAGTCAAAAAGCACATTTCAGGTAAATGTCATTTCTCCAAAAGACTCTATTAACTCAACAATAAAAAATTATGAAGAAAATTTAAAAAATATTGAAAGCCAGATTAATAATTATCCTGAACTTGCAAAAAATGAAATAAGTGAAAAGCTCAAATTAGAGGAGATTAAAAAAGAAATAAATAGCCAGAAAAAAGCTTATTCTGAAGCAATTAAAGATGAAGAATATATGAAAATTATTGCAGATTTATTAAAATTAGAAATTCCTTATGAAATAAATATAAGCCAGTCAATAACCTCTGACAAATTTTTCCCAAATTTAGATTTAATAGATTTTGATGTTCTTGAAAAATTAGGGGCAGGAAAAGCTGGAGAAAGAAAAGAGTATATAAATGCAATTAATAGCTGGCTAATAAAAAATCTTGTAATTTCCTTTGACTCAGAAACTTATTCTATTTATTTTAAGGGAAAAGAGCCAGAAGAATTATTCTCTTATGTAAAACTAAAACTAAAGCCAGGACAGACTTTAAATAATGTTCACCTTGTATTTGATGAAAAAGGCATTAAATTCAAGGATAAATTAGATACAAGGAACATAAGCAATTCTGTAGGAATTGTTTTTCAAGAGCTAAGTGAAAAGACAATAGAATTTATCTATCCAAAAAAAATAGATATTTCTAATTTTCCTTTTTACATCTCTCCAGAGTTAGGTGAATTAGAGCTTGGAGTTGTCCCAGGGGCATGCAATAATAATGGAAAATGCGAAAAAGAGCAAGGAGAGAATTATAAAAACTGCGGAAATGACTGCAATCCTGTTTTTCTAACTTATCTTGCTTTGGGAATCTTGATTTTTCTTGGATTAATTGTCTATATAATGCTTCAGCAATGGTATAAAAGACACTATGAATCAAAGTTATTTCCAAACAGGAATAATCTCTTTAATTTGATTAATTATATATATAATTGTGAAAAACAAGGGATTTCTAAATCAGAAATGTTTAGTAAATTAAAAAAACTTAATTGGGGCAGTGAACAGATAAAATATGCATGGAGAAAATTTAAGGGGAAAAGGACAGGGATGTGGGAGATTCCGGTTTTTAGGGGCTTTGAAATAAGGGAAGTTAAAAGCGAGATTGCAAAAAGGCAGGCAAGCAGCTATTCTGATTTCCAATAGAAACATTAATAAATTAAAATTCTTTAAAATCTAATAAGAAAAAACAAAAAGGACAAAATGGTAATAAGAATATTAAAAAATTTTACAAAAAGAATGTTCGGCTTTTTTTTTAAGACAAAAAAAAATATAAGCCTTGGATTTTATGGCCCTCCTAACGGGGGCAAGACAACTCTTGCAAATAGAATCTGCAAAGACTGGACAGGAGAAGAAATAGGGACAATAAGCAAAATACCTCATGAAACAAGAAATATCCAGTTTAAAGAAGAGGTTGAAATTAAATACAAGGAAAAAAGCCTAAAATTTAAATTAATTGATACGCCTGGAATTACAACAAAAATTGATTATGAAGATTTTATGAAATTCAAGATAAAGAAAAAACAAGCCCAGAAAAGAGCTAAAGAAGCAACCCAGGGAGTTATAGAATCAATAAAATGGCTTGATGACATGGATGCAGTTGTTGTTGTTCTAGATGCAACTGAAAACCCATATTCCCAGGTTAATATAACCATAGTTGGGAATTTAGCTGCAAGAAAAATACCAGTGCTTATAGCTGCTAACAAAGTTGACTTGAAAAAAGCAGATATAAAAAAAATAGAGGCTGCTTTTCCTGAATATGAAGTGGTTGGAATATCTGCAAGATACGGGAGAAACATGGATGAGTTTTATGAATCTGTTTTCAAGCTTGCAAAAAAAGTAAAATAACAAAAAAGAAAGGTTTATAATTTAAAAAACTTTAAAAAATCTGTAAAAAAGAGGAAAATGCCAAAAAAATATAAGCTAAATGAAAAAATAAGAGGACTAACTCTGCATTTCATGCCTTACTCGGAAATTGCAAAGCTTGAAAGTGTTGATAGAATTAAAAAACTGCTGAAAATTATATTGGATAATAAAGTGATTATCTTGCAGGGAAGATTAGAGCCTGAAGAAGAAACAAGATTAATTGAAGACACTATGATTTTAATAGGAAATATAAAAGGATTCAAGGGAGTTGAACTTGCAGTTATTTCACAGAATTCTGAAGAAAAAAGCATCTTTGAAAAATTCAAATTCAGCATTGCAAGAGCTCTTGTTGGAAAACAAGATTCACTGACAATAATAGGGCCTGCCAGCATTGTAAAAGAGATGAAAAAAGACCCTAAGAAATTGGAAGTTATGATGAGATAATAAAAGTCTGATTAATTAACTAATCTTTACAAGCTAAAAGCCTATTCACATAGGATTCTGAAGACCCTAATCCCGAATGGGTTATTTCCTTAATATTGTCTATGTGAATAGGCTTTAAAGCAGCTTTCTCTTCATATAATCCTTTTAATCTTTTTATTGTCATTCTCTGCAGGAAATCCACTCTATCAGGAGGAGTAAATTCAGCTGGATTATGTGAGCTTGTATTTTGCGAACGGGCTATTGTAATCAAGCCTGGTGTTGTAATTTTTCTTAATAAAGCAAAGGTTTTAGCCATTCTCTCAAGCCCCTTGCATGGCTTTTCATCATCTGTACCAATGCATTCAAATGCATCTAAGTCTATATCTAGAATTAAAGGACCTTTGTAAGATTTCAAATCTTTAATTAAATCTACAAATTCCAAAGATCTAGGATCACATATTTTTTTAGGATCTGACCAGTATATTCTATTTCCTTTTTCAACTGTTCTGGGCCTTTCTTCTATCTCTTTAACAGCCTTGCCAAAATTAATTGCATAGGATAATCTTGAATCAAGCCAATAACACGAAGAAACTAAATCATAATGAAATCCTACTGTAATAAAGTTTCCTATTCCTACTCCCGCGGCATAAGCTTTCATTTCAGAAGAAGAGCATGGCTTTTTTCCAGAATCAAAAGTAGGTATATCCCCTCCCATATCTGAATGCGCATCAATATGAAACAAAACAGCTGGCTCTTTATTTCTTTCTCTAAAATCATGCCAATAGGGAAGAACTTCATTATGAGGGTCAACAACAACTGCTGGAATTCCTGCAATTGTTAGCTCTTTTGGGGCAGTGTATTTTGATGATTTTTTTATTTGGGAAATTTTATTTTCTAACATCTTGCTTCAGATTTTCTTTTTGTTTTATTTCAGGCTCTTTCTTGCTTTCTGATTCGCCTTTTTTGTAATACAACTCTTCTCTCTTGATTACTGCATCAATTGCAAGCAGCCTTTTCCTTGCTTTTTCAGGTGCTTTTTTTGAAAGGCTTAAAATATAAAGAATTTTTCTTAAAACATGGTCATAACTTTCCCTTGAATTTTCTTTTAGCTTGTCTAATCTTTCTTTTGTTTCTGGAAATATTTTTATTGTGGTTATTTTTGTCATACCATAGTATATTTTGGTATACTTTATAAACTTTTCGCTATTTGTAATTATTAATTAGTTACTACAACATAGAAAAGCTTATAAAGCTATTTTTGCTCATTTTTTTAACTAAATTTAAAAAACCTAACAATGAAAAATAAAGCAATTTTATTTTTTGTTATAGCACTATTTGCTATAGCTTTTGCGTTGAATACAGTTGTTGCTAGCAATAGTACAGCTTTTGTTTCAATTGATGATGTTACAGTTAATGGCATCTCAGTTGATGAACAAAACAGAGTTTTAGTAGGGCATGTTGGAGAAACAGTTCCTATTGAAATTGAATTCACAGCTCAAACAGATGTTGACAACAGAGTAAGGCTAAAGGTTTCTATAGATGGGTTTAAAGATGAAATTGAAGACTCAAAAATAGTAAGAACTTCTTTAAAAGAAGGGGTTACTTATTATGAGAGCTTTAATTTAAAACTTCCTTCAACTATGGATTTAGAAGACCTAGATGAAAGAATAACCCTTGAAGTAAGCTTTGATGCAAAAGGACAGGATGATGTCGATGCAGCTTATGAAATAGAAATGCAGAGAGACCTTTACAGCTTAGGAATACTTTCTGTTGATGCGCCTGAAACAGTAACTGCTGGAAGTATTGTGGCTGTTGATGTTGTTGTTGAAAACAATGGAAACAAAAGGCTTAACAATAACTATGTTAAAGTTTCAATACCTGAATTAGGAGTTGAGAAAAAAGTATATGTTGGTGACTTGAGTGAAAAAGAATCAAGTGACTATGAAGAAGACTACCTTGACATAACAGATACAGAGAGCAAGAGAGTTTACATAACTATACCTAGGAACTCTGTTCCTGGAACTTATAACTTGCAGGTTGAAGCTTATAACTATGATGCAAGCACAAGCGTAAAAAAGAAAATTGTTGTTAGCAGCTCACAAGTAGGAATTTTGCCTTCTGTGACTTCTAAAACAATTTCTAAAGGCCAGGAGACAACTTTTGATGTTGTTCTGATTAATCCTAGCGATAGAATGGTTGTGTTTTCAATAACACCAGACCAGGCAAAAGGATTAGTTGTTGAAGCAACAGAGCCAGTTGTTGCAGTTTCTGCAGATTCAAGCAGGACTGTTAAAATAAGGGTAAAAGCTACAGATAGCGCAGAAGAAGGCACACATCTAGTGACAGTTAATGTCATCTCTGAAGATGGAACATCAAAGCAAGTAAGCTTTTCAGTTAGTGTTGAAGGACAAGAAACTTCAACTGCAATAACTGGAAGAAGCGATGTTGTTTTAATCTTGACAGTTGTCTTAGCCATAATCTTTGTTGTGCTTTTAGTTATTCTGATAGTGCTGTTGACAAGAAGACCAGCTGAAGCTGAAGAATTAGGAGAAACAAGTTATTACTAATTCCTTTTTTATTTTTTTCTTTTTTTATAAACTTGTTTTGATGAATAATTCTTTTGTTATAAAAGAGGATTTTTATTAAATTACTAAAATAAACATAAAACCTTAAAAACTTAAATTTATAAATTAGCAATAACTAAATTTTATATTAAATATGAAAAGCAGTAAGAAAGAAAAATCAGAAGATTTGGCAGCTAAAACTTCTGGACAAGATTCTGATAAAAACATTCTGGATTGTTTGAAAGATGTTGAATTATCAATAGGAAATATTGATGCATATGTTAAATTAAGATTGCAAGACTCTTCATTTAGTGAACCTGACAGGAAAGAGGCAGAAGAAGCTTATAAAACTTATTTAAAAGGCTTTAGGGCTTATGCAGCAGTTGTTAGAAATGACTTAGAGAGATTAAGGGCTAAGAATAATGGCTCTGCATAATTTACACTTCCAAGCTTAATATCTTTGAAATCCCCTCTTGCATGCTTACTCCATAGAGAACATTTGAAGATTCTGATATAATTGAGTCATTATGAGTTATTATTAAATACTGGCCATTTTTCATGTGTTTTTTTAAGAGATAAGCAAGTTTCTCGCTGTTTCTTCTGTCTAAAGCAGCATCAATCTCATCAAATATGTAAAAAGAATAAGGCCTATATTCTTGAATCGCGAATATCAGTGAGAGGGCAACAAGAGTCTGTTCTCCTCCTGAAAGGGAAGTCACATCAAAATATTTTCCACTACCTACTTTTACTATAATATCTAACCCAGCATTAAAAATTTCTTTTTTATCCTGTGGCTCAAGAGTAACAATCCCTTTTTCACTTAAATGGCTGAAATTCCTTGAGAATAATTCATTTATTTTTTCAAGTGTCTGCAAAAAAGTTTTTTTCTTTTTCCTGTCTATCTGCCCTATAATCCTTATAATTTCTGCTTTTTCTTTTTCTAATTGCTCAACTTTTTCTTTTATTTTGTCATATTCTTTTTTTATGTCATCATAAACTTCTAAGGCTCTTAAATTAACACTCCCTATTCTTGATAACAGGGTCTCAGCATTATCTAGCTTTTCTTTTAATTGAGCTGCAGGAAGATTTATTATTTCTATTCCTTCAAATGCTTTTAATTCTTCTTTAAAAGTATCTATCTTAGCTGAAAACTGTGCTTTGAAAATTCTTAAATTATTAATATCCCCTTCAAAAATTCTTTTTTCATTCTGCTCTTTCATTAATTCAGACTCAAAAATCCTTGTTTTATCTTGCAAGGTATTTTTTTCCTCAAACATTTTTTTGTATTTCTTCTTTAAAACTTCAGCTTGCTCTTCTTTTTCTTCAGACATTCTTTCTTTTTCCTGAAAGCTCTCATTAATCTCTAGCAATTCTTGAGTAATTTCTTCCTTGTCCCTTAAGTTTTGCTTTATTGCTCCTTTTATCCTCTCTAATTCCCTTTGTTTGACAGTTATCTCTGTCCCTAAATTTCTTTCTTCGCTTCTTGCAAGCTCGTTAACTTCTAGTCTTAAATTTTCATACTGCTCATTGCTTATCTTTATTTTTGAGAATTTATCCTCTAAAATTTTCTTTTTTTGCTCAAGCTCTTTAAGCTCTTTTTCAAAAACAGAAACCTGCCCATTATTTCTTTTTAACTGCTGTTTTTTCTCATCTATATTCTGAAGTTTAACTAAGTCAAGATTCCTTGTGTTTATTTCTGAAAATTCCTTTGAGAAATTTTCTTTTAATTTATCTAATTTTTCTTTTAGCTCTGAAATATGCTTTTCTGTTTCCGCTAGTATTTTTTTTGCCTGTTTTATCTCTAAATCTGACTTGTTTATTACCTCGCTTATATGCTCTTTTGTTATCTTTGTTTTGCAGAGGGGGCAGATATCAAGCTTTGAAACCTGGGATTTCATTTCTTCTGCCTCGCTTATAATCCTGCCTTGAATTGCGCAAATTTTTTCTTTTTCAAGGATAATATTTTCTGCTTCTGCAATTTGCTTTTTCTTGCTTTCTATCTCCTCCTTTAGCTTAATTAATGCTGATTTGTGCTCTTCAAAACTTGCTTTTATCTTCACCTCTCCTTCTATCTGCTCAATATTTATTAGGATGAAATTAGACTCATTTTTTAATTTTTGGATAAGTGTTTTTTTATCTTCAATCTGCGAGGAAAAGGAGGATATGCTTGATTTAATCTGGTAAGACTGCCTTTTTAATTCATCTAACTCATCTAGTTTTGCTTTTTTTTCCTCAAGCTCTTTTTTCTTGTCTTTTCCCTTTTCCTTAACCATTTCATTAATTTCTCTTTCTGAAATAATAATAGACTGCTGAAGAATCTGCTTTCTTCTCTCAAGTTCAGTAATCTGGTTTTCATAATTTTCTTTTCTTGCTGTAATTCCTGCAATTTCCTGTTTTAAAAGAGAAATTTCAGAAAGCAGTGCGTCTTGCTCTAATCCTGAAGAAGCCTGGATTATTTTTGAGATTGATTCTATTTTCCCATTAAATAAAGCTATTTCATTTTGAATTTTGCTGATTTGATTTTCTTTTTTTATTATTTCCTTATTTTTCTCATCAATTTTTTTTAAAACCTCGTTTAATTCTTTTTCAATCTCTTGAATGTTTTTATGAACCACAGATGCTTTGCATTTCTTTATTGTTTCTTCAAGTTTTTTGAATTTCAGTGCCTGCTCCCTTTCTTCTTCTAAATTCTTAAGATAATTTGTTCTTTCTCTTAAAATAGCATTTACCTGCCTTAATCTTTCCTCTGTTTTTTCTAATTCATTAAGAGATTTTTCTTTTCTCATTTCATACACAGAAATTCCAGCTACTTCTTCAATGATTTTTCTTCTCTCTTCAGCGGGCATTTTCACAAATTTCTCAATTTCTCCTTGAAGTATAATATTAAATCCATGAGGGTCTATTCCAGCTTGTGCTAAAAGCTCCAAAACCTCCTGCCTTGTCCTTGATTCATTGTTTATTTTATATACGCTCTGCCCGTTTTTTCTTACAATTCTCCTTAAAATTATTTCATTTTTGTCAATAGCAAAGCTTTTGTCAGAATTGTCAAGGACAATCTCAACATAAGCTTCGTTAGCTCCCTTATAGTCTTTATTCCCTGAAAATATCAAGTGCGCTGCCCTAGCAGCTCTCATTGATTTTATTGAAAGCCTTCCAAGCACAAAGCATAAGCTGTCTGTGATGTTGCTATTATGGACAAAAATATCATTAGCTATAAAATTATGCTCCTTTTCAATGCATAGATCATAAACCCATTCTTCACCCTTAATTTCCTCAATTTTAGTTATTTCATCCCAGAAAATGTCTGAATTTATTTTTATTTCTCTAGGGGTAGCTATTTTCATCCCTTCTTTCAATTCTTCTGCTTTTGCAGGGATAATTTCATTGTTTTTAAGTATAAATAAGGGGTGATATTTTGTGGAAACTAGCTGTTTTCCAGAACGAGTTTTTATTCTCAAGAGCTTTTCAGGAGAAGTCCTTTTAATAAAAGCTTTAATTGGCTTATCTATTATTTTTAGAAAATTAGTATCTAAGCATAAAACTTTTGTCCCATCACCAGGAATTAAGAATCCATCCTCTGTTTTTACAGCTTTGTCTAGCCTTGAGTTTACAATGCTATCTATTCTTTCCAGAGAGCCATCTGCAAGCTGAACTTTTGTTTCTCCAGTTATGCATTTCCCGCTTCCATTAGGCCCGACAATAGTCACAACATTCCTGTCAAAGTTTATTTCAGTTTCTCTTGCAAAACTCTTGAATCCTTTCATCACCAGTTTTTTGATGTAAGTCATGCAGAGAGAAAGAAAAGGAGATTTTTAAAGTTTATTTGAGTGAAAAATTCAGTAAAAACAGGCATGAAGAGCTAAAAATAAAAATAAAAAGAAATTCAACCAGTTGTATTATTCTGAAATATATAAATCTTTATAAACCCTTACTTTTATATAAATCTGCAAAATACAAGAGGTTGTATTTTTACAAAAGGAGACCTACTATATGTTGTATATCTTATGAAATGCATATTCTGCGCATCTGAAACACATGTAACTGACAAAAGAGAGGCAAATGAAGGGGTTAGGAGAAGAAGAGAGTGCCTGAAATGTAAAAAAAGGTTTACAACTTATGAAAGAGCTGAAAAAAAAGAGCTGATTGTTGTAAAAAAAGACAGAAGAAGGGAAAAGTTTTCAGTTGAAAAAATAAAAACAGGGATTATGAAAGCATGCGAGAAAAGGCCAATATCAATTGAAAAAATTGACTCAATTGTAAATGAAATTGAAGAAAAAATAAGAAAAAGAGGAAAAGAGGTAAGTACGAGCGAGATAGGAAAACTTATAATGCAGAAACTAAAAAAACTTGATGATGTTGCATACATAAGATTTGCGTCAGTATATATGAATTTTAAAGATGTAAAAGATTTTAAGGAGGCTATAAGAGGGGTTTAAGATGGCTGGTACTAAAACAAGAAAAGCGAAAAATAGAAGGAATGGTGGAAGAAAAGGAAATTATGGTTCTGCTTCAGTTGTTAGAGGAAATAAGATGATTCCTGATTATGAGTCTGCTTATCCTTCTTTGCCTAGAGACAAGGCTTCTGTTTTAGAAGAATCTGTAAGAGCTGAATATGAGATTTCAGATTGGGTAGATCCAGAGAATCCTAATGGATATCCTGGCTGGAGAGTAGTTGATAGAACAACTAGAGAAGAGATATTATACACACCTAATTCTAGATCCATAATCACTAAAGAGTATCTTAGAAAGGATGATCTTGGAGTAGCTCAAGAAAATATTCTTGATCTTTTTGCCAGGGTAGCTGTTAATATTGCAACTGCTGAAAAAAAATATGATAAAAGAGCTAGAATAGAAGATTATGCAAAAAGATTTGCAAGAAGAATGATTCATCGTGAATTTGTCCCAAATACACCAACACTTGCAAATGCAGGAGGACATCTCCAGCAGCTTGCAGCATGTTTTGGAATGATTCTTGAGGATTATCTCGGGACTGATGATATTGGAGAAGACCCTGAAAAACAGGGGAATGGAATATTTGATATATTAAGATATGGGGCTATGATACAAAAGTCGGGTGGGGGCACAGGGTATAATTTTTCTTTCACAAGACCAAAAAATTCTGGAATTGCAACTACTGGAGGAAGAGCAAGCGGGCCTGTTTCATGGCTTAAAGTTTTTAATGGCGGAACTGAGGAAATAAACCAAGGCGGATTTAGAAGAGGAGCTAATATGGGCGTCTTAGAATATTGGCATCCAGATATTTTTAAATTTTTGAGCGCTAAGATGAATTATGATTTAAGTTTTTTTAATTTATCCATGGGGACTGATGAAAAATTCTGGCAAGCTTTTGAGAGAAATGAAAATTTTTTTCTTATAAGCCCCAAGGATATGAAGACTGTTCCTGTAGCAAAGAGAATTTTAACTTCAAAAAATCTTCTTGGAAAATCAGCTTTTGAAAAAATGGATGAAAGAGAGCAAGCTGATTATGACCCCTCACTTCTTCTTGATGATGATAAGAAGACTATTGTAACCAGATATACTGGAAAGAAAGTTGGTTTTGTTGATGATAACGGAATCGTGAACATCAGCGCTAGAGCTACTCTTGAATATGCTGCTGAAATGGCTCATAGGATAGGATGCCCAGGAGTAATATTTTTTGATACAATGAACAGGGATAATCCAACTCCGCATGTAGGAGAAATTAAGGTTGTCAATCCTTGTGGAGAGCAGCCTCTTTTAAATTTTGAAGCATGCAATCTTGGCTCTGCAAATTTATATTCATGTGTTGAAGATGTAAAGGTCCCAAGTAAAGGCCTTCTAAGATTTGGGAGAGTTGGAGATTATTTTTATGGAAGAGTTATTGGAGAGGGAGATGCAAAAGTTCAGAGAAGAATTAATCTAAGAATCCTTGAAGGTATTGTAGTGGATAGTGTTAATTTTTTAGATAATGTAATTGATATGGGAAAATATCCTTTTAAAAAAGTTTATTCTCAAGTTAAAGGAAACAGAAAAATCGGTTTAGGAGTTATGGGTGTTGCGGAAACAGCAATGGCTCTTGGAATAAATTATGAATCTGAAGATATGGAGGCTCTTGGAGCTTTTGTATCTTCTTTTATGTATGAGAAAGCATTTGAAGCTTCATCTACATTAGCAGAAAAGAGAGGAGTGTTTCCTAATTGGAAAGGAAGTATATATGATCCTAGATCTCCTTTTGCAAAAAATGGAAAAAATGGAAAAATAAGAAATGCAACTCTGCTCACTGTTGCTCCTAATGGGACAACAGGGCAGGCTGCAGGTATTAGTGGCGGTATTGAGCCTATGTTTGGAATTTATTGGCAAAAAAATCTTGCTAATGGAAAAACTTTAAAGTTTAGAAACCCTTTGCTTTTTGATGAATTAAAGAGAAGAGGGTTGTATACTGAAGATTTGGTTGAAAGGATAAAAGAAGAACGCTCAATCCAGAGAATTGATGAAATTCCAGAAGACATGAAAAGAAGATACAAGACTGCGACTGAAGTTGACCCTATCTGGCATGTCAGGATTCAGGGAGCTTTTCAAAATGGAATAAATGGAATTGGAATTGACAATGCGGTTTCAAAGACAGTTAATCTGCCTGCAGATTCTACTCCTGAGGATTTTTTAAATATATTTGTTGAAGCAAGAAAAAGAGGATGCAAGGGAATAACTGGCTATAGAGATGGAAGCATAAAAGGACAGCCTTTAACAATTGAAAGAAAAGAAAAGAGTTTATTGGAGAAAATTGTAAGAGTTTATGTGCCAATAATTTCTCCTGCTGTTAGTGTGGCTGATAATACTGTAAAATATAGAGTTGAAAGAGGAGAGGACGTATTCCATGTAATATTTACCGATGAATTTAGAAAAGACCTAAAGACAGAGAAGATATATTTGTTTCCAAGAGAAGATTTTCAGCAGACAGCTCCTTTAGGAGATGAAATAGCTGTTGAATTTGCCTCAGCAGGACTTGATAGAACAAATATATTAAAAGAGCCTGATCCTGATTATGTTAAATTAGTTAATAGATGGAAATCAGTCACAGGAAACAAGTCATTTGGGCTAGGGCCTAGAAGAATAAACAGCCCAACTCATGCGGTTGGCTTGGTTTTTGAACATGCTCTTTTATCAAGGGGGATTATTAGCTATGATGACAAAGGAAAGTTAGTTCAAAATGTAAGAAAAAAAGATACAATTCCTTTAACAACTGAAGAAAGGGAAGCAATTATTAATAATGGCTCTGAAACAGTTGAGCAAGATGTAGCAAGCAAAGTAGTATCTGGATTTTTATGTACTGATTGCGGATCGAAAGAATATGTTTTTGAACAGGGATGCCATGAGCCTAAGTGTAAATCCTGCGGATGGTCAAGAACAGGAAATTGCAGTTAATCAAAACCTTTATTAATGCCTTATTTCTAGTTAAAACATGCATAAAATAATAAGAGCGTGGAATTTAAGATGGCTAAGAACGAATTGGAAACAGAAATTACAGATGAAGAATTCCATGAAATCATTAATAATTCTCACAAGCTTGTAGTTGTAGACTTTTACGCAGACTGGTGCCTTGACCCTAAAACTGAATTAATATTTAATCCCAGTATTAAAGAGATAGAAAAAGTTGAGAAAGGAGCAAAGGTATTGTCTTTTGATGAAAATTTTAATGAGTCTTATGCTAATGTTAAAACAACCCATAAAATTATATCTAATAAAAAAATTAAAATATTGACTCAAAGGGGGAGGGAGATAATCTCAACTCCTGAACATTTGTTATTGAGCCAGAAAGGGTTTGTAAGAGCAGATGAACTATCTACTAGTGATTCTGTTGCTGCTTACTTATTTTCAACATATCCTAAAATAAAAGAAGATAATAGATTATTCCTGACTAAGGATTTAATTATAAAAACTTCCAAGAGTTTAAATCTTTATAAAGAGGATTATCTAAATGAACTTGAAGAAAGAGGATTGCTGGAATTGAGGTATGATGATGAAAAAGCTCATATTTTAGCAAGCCTTCTTGGTTTATTGTTAACAGACGGTTCTTTATGCATGCAAAATAATAACCTTAGAACTGTTGAATTTTTTGTTGATAAAAAAGATATAGCAGAAGTTGTGAAAGACATTAAATCTTTAGGATATGATGCGGGCATTAGGGGTGAGCAAGAGATTAAAGGCATGATAAATGGCAGAGAATTTATTCAGAAAATTAGCAGAATAAGAATTTCAAAAACTTCTTTATTTATTTTGTTTGCAACTCTTGAAGGAATTATAGGAAGAAAATTCATTAAAGGCTTGAAAATCCCTAAGTGGATTATGAATGCTCCAATAGAAATCCAGAAATCTTTCTTGCAAGGGTTTTTAGGGGGAGATGGCCCTAAAATAGAGATAAGGACTATAGAAAATAAAAAAAGAAAGTTTTACAATAAAACCTGCATAAATCCCATTGAATTTCATTTTTATTCTAATGCGGAAAATTCTCCAAGAAGATTTTCTGAAGATCTTTCTTATTTATTAAAAAATCTCGGTGTCAGTGTAAGAAAGATCTCTATAGAAAAAGAAAAAAGATATGAAAGAAAAGATAAAAAAGAATCTCTTTTATTAAAGATTTGTTTAAATACAAATTTTAAATCTGGTTATGCTTATTCATCTATTGGCTTTAAATATTGTTATAATAAAAAATTTACATCTGCATTATCTAGAGAGTATTTGAAAGAGAGAATGGCAATGCTGGGAGAAAGAAGAGAGAAGAAAGAAAAATTTATTTTAATGAAAGAAAAATTTACAGCAAAAGAGATTAGCGAAATGTTAAAAATTAATATTTCAGTTGTATATAATTGGTTAAAAGGGAAAAAAGTTGGAAATCTACATAATCTAATCAGATACAAAGATTGGCTGGATAAATACGCAAAAGACAAAATTGTTTATGATAACATAAAAAAAATAGAAATTGAAGAAGGAGAACAATATCCTTTTATTTCAATTTCTCTTGATAATGAAACAAAAATGTTTGTTGCGAATGAAATAATACATCATAATTGCATGCCCTGCCTTATGCTTGCTCCGGTTATTGAAGAGCTTGCTGGAACAATGAAAGAAGCTAAGTTTGTTAAAATCAATGTTGATGATAATCCGCGATTAAGCCAGAGATTTAAAATTTCCAATATTCCATGCCTAATCATTTTCAAAGAGGGTAAAGAAGTTGATAGGATTATCGGAGCCCATAACCAGGAGATGATTGAGAAGAAGATAAAAGGATGGCTTAAATAAAGTTTTAAATTAAGATTTTTCTTAATTGTCCTAGAGAAATTCTTGACCAGCCTTCAAGTTTGCAATCAGGAGAAGAAGCAATTTTTTCTAAATCTTCAATTGACATTAAACTCCCCACAGCAATTTCCGGATCTTTTGGCTTTATGACTTTTGAATCTGTGTCAACAACGTACAATAATCCAAAATGAACTCTTCCAACGGCATCTTCGTCATCGTTTATATAACCCAGAACTCTTGTGGATAAAACTGAGCCAGACATTTCAATTTCTTCTTCTAATTCTCTCTGCATGCTTCTTTGAATGGGGTTTAATTCAGCCATTCCAATGTCTAGCTTTTCAATATGCCCCCCAACTCCCCAGGACCATTTTCCTTGAAGCCTTTTCTCTTGATATTTTGCGTCATGCGAGGCACGCTGATAAGCAAAAATTTTTTTGGAACGAGAATTCATAATTAGAGAATAAGCAATAGGTTGTTTAAAATTTGGATCTTCTTCTGCAAGCCCCCTTTTCATCCATTCATAGCTTTCTAAAGCTCTTGCTTCATAATTTACTTTTTCACTTGATTTAAATCCTTGAAAAGAATCTTCTCTAAAAAGAAGCTCTCTTTTTACAACCATTATTACTTTTTCTTTTTTATCCATTTTTAAGCAGCGTATCTCCCAGTTTTTATTCCATCAATTAAACTGCTGATTATGCCTCTTGAAGCTTCTGTGAAATGCCATGTCTCTTCTTCTTTGAGTAAATGCTCTAATTGCGGAACAACCAGCATTTCTCCTACAAAATCGCTTGACATTGACATTGCTAAGAATTTTGCTAAATCATGCCTTTCAAAGAAAGGTTTTACAGTTTTTCCATTCCCAGTTATATGATGAGCATCTTGCCCATAAATATGCAGGGAAGTTGAGCAGTCTCTATAGCTCCCAACTCTTGTGGGTATTCCTGATTTTCTTTCTATTTCTTGAGCTATAGTCTGTTGCATAAAAGTAAGTGCAACAACATTGTCGCACCATGCTTTATACAAATCCCTTGAACGCCAGTAAGCAGTCATGTTAAGAACTTGCCCATCACCTTCTTTAGGACATCTTAAATGAACTTCTCCAAGGCAGGGTATATCATCTTCAAGAAAACAATCAATTTCAGGAACTCTTGTTGTGCAAACAGCTCTTCTTGTTATGCTGTCCCTTGTGATTCTCTCAATTGCTTGCTCTATCTGATTTATTGTTCTTCCATCTGCGAGAGGATAAGCTCGTAATCTTTGAGAATAAGTGTAAGGCCATTTTTTTGCATCTTGCTGATGAGTTGAACCCTTGCTTATTAGGGCTTTAAGCTCAGGGTATGGAACAACGAGATGGTCTTTTGCACCCATTATTTCAGCGATATACTTTCCTATTTCTGATTGGGAAATTGTTGGATATCTTGGCTGGTTAAATGGATTTTTAATGTCTATAAAAATAGTTGCATCTCTTCCAGGAGGATCTATAAATTCTCCATTTGCATTTTTTCTGTCATACTGAGTTCTTATTTGAAATCCCCTGTTCCACACGACTTCCACTGCTTTATAGAAAGCTTCTGGGATATTTTCAGCTGCAATGTGAAAGCTTGGAATTATTTCCCCATTTTTTTCCATGATTATGAAACATTATTTTTATTTAAAAAGATTATCAAAAATTAATATATAGTTTGCAGGCAAAAGCTCTTTATTTCAAAAAGCTTTTAAACTGAATTCTTTTAGTTTTCTTTATTAGTTGCATTGTCAGTTTGCAATTAACAGCTCCTTTTGGAGCATGGGGGCGTAGCTCAGTCTGGTCAGAGCACTGGCCTTTTAAGCCAGGTGTCGCGGGTTCAAATCCCGTCGCCCCCATTTATGGATTCGAACAGGTGCAAATCCTTTTCAAATTCTTTACGCAAGCCTGAACTGGCTCATATTTCCTGAGAAAGGCCTTTTGTTTAATTTAATCCCACCTTTACCTATCGTATAAGGAAAAATCTCTGTAGAATGCTTTGTCCCCCTCATTTTATAAACTTCTAAGAATCTTTCTCTCTTTTTCTTTAACCTGACAAAATACAGCAAAATTATAGAATCTGACTCAAACTCCAAGACTCTTGAGGTTGTTTTTTTCTCAACAAGAGGGTCTCTTTCATAGGTTAAAACAGAAGTGCAGTTCCATTTTCTTAAAAGGCTGAATAATTCAAGAGTTGCTTCTCTTCTCTCAACTTCTTGGTTAAAAAGCATTGCAAAGGAAGTTATGCTGTCAATTACTATTCTCTGGATTTTGTTAGTCAAAACAGTATTTTCAATATCACCTCCGCCTTCTTCAAGCATTTTCTTGACTTTTTCAGGGGTATATGCAAGAAATAAAAATTTTCCCTCTTTTTCATATTTTTCCAAATCCCAGCCAAGCTCTTTCATGTTTGAAAAAAATTCTTCTTTTTCTTCTTCAAAAGTTACATAAAGGCATTTCTCTCCTTTTTTAATTCCATCAATAAGAAATTGTATAGAAAAAATAGATTTTCCACTGCCACTTCCCCCTATAATTAGATTTGTAGAATTTTTTTCAAAACCTTTTTCTGTAATTGCATCAAGAGTTTTTAACCCAGTTGAGATTTTAGGACTTGAATAATCTTTTATTTTCATGCTTTTATAAGAAAAATAGCATATAAAAAGATTTCTTTAGATGAAACTTTCCATTATCTTGGTGATTATTATCTTTAAAATAAAAAAAGTGCTTAAGCTCAACAACAAAATTATCGGAAAATATTTTATTCCTTCTTTTTCTTCCCCCTTGCTTACTAATCCTATAACAAGAGAAGCAAGCAAGCCAATTGCAATTATAAAAACAATTGAAAAATATTTTATGAAATCTGCATCTATGCTTATCCCTGAAAAAGAGATTGGGAGATTTTTTGGAATGTCACCGGGCGAAATATCTTTCATTAGATTATTAAGGGTATTAACAAGGACATTTGAAAGTGAAAATAAAGCTGGAGCAAAAATTGCAACTGCAAGGAAAATAAAAATTACATACATAAGAACATTAGAAGCTGCTTTTTTTTCAACAAATTCTCTTTCCCTCATATTTGCTGCGGTTTCATCAAGGAGAATTGATAAATTGCCTCCTGCCCTTATCCCAGAAATTATTAATAGAATTGTCTTATTTATCTTTTCAGAATTTATTCTTCCAGCGAGTTCCCTTAATGAAATTTCTATCTCTTTTCCAGTTGTTATATCTTTCCCTGTTTTCCAAATTTCCTTGTCTAAAGGGGAAAATTCTTCTCTTGAACTTAAAAGAATCGCCTTGTCAATAGTCATGCCTGCCCTTAAGTTGCTTGACATTAATTGCAGGAAATCTGGGAAAATTTTTTCGATTTTTTTAACCCTGGCTGTTTCTCTTAAAAAATCACTAAAATAAAAATAAATTATTATGATGAAAATTCCAATAAAAAAGCCGGTAATTGAAAGTGTTGCATTTTTATAAGAAATAAAAAGAATTGAGCTAACAAGAAGAGATAATAAAATTGTATTTATTGCCCTTACTTTTATTCTTGCTTTTTCTTTTTTTGATTTTATATATGAAATCTTCATTTTATAATAATCTTGGCATTTTTGATTTTATTATTCCAAGAAAGATAAGCTGAAAAAAAACAACAAAGACAAACAGAATAATGAATAACATTGAAGTAATTGTTTTTGTAATTCCAAGCATTGAAGTTACAATAGTTAAAAAAGCTATTGATAAAGAGGGGATTATAACTGAAAGAAGCATATAAAGCATTACTAATGGATTAAGCTTATTTCCATATTCCTGAATTTCTATCAGCTGCTCTTCATTCAGGGATTTAATGCTGTCTTTAACAACTATTGACATGTCACTTCCAACATTTAAGCCGTTGCTGAGCTGCCAGAGAGTTCTTCTGAAAAAAATTGATGGATTCCTTTTTCCTATTTCATTTAAGACTTCAGATTCTGGCTCTCCAGAGCTTATTCTTTTTACAGCTTTTTTAAATTCAAAGCTTAATTCTCCATAATCAGCTTCAGAAATATTTACTAATATGCTAAACAGGGGAATTCCTGAATTGAGCTGTATAAGAATATCTTCTAAAGCAGGTATAAGGCTTCTTTCAATATTCCTTTGTTTTCTTGTGACATAAACTTTTGGATAAACTATTCTGCTGAAAAACATAAAAGAAGAAAATAAAAATGAAATTCCTGGGCTTATAAGATAAAAATATTTTATCTTCAGGAAAGCTAAAACAATAAATAAGATTATTAGAATTAATAAAAAGGAGGTAATAAAGCCTTTTATGCATATTCCTAAATACTCTTCTCTTGATATTCCGATTCCTGAATTTTCTAAACTTTCCCCAAGAAAGGATTTTTTCTTGTACCTTATTTTAGATGAAAAAAATTTTGACCTTTTTTTTAATTTCTCAAGTTTTGAAAATGTAAAAGGAATTTTAAATTCCATATTATCTCCCAAGAACTTCTTTAATATTATTGATTTTAATATTTTTTATAAGCTCTTCTTTTTTTGAATAATAGAGATTCATTACTTTCCCAAAATCATGCAGCTCCCTTATTTTATTTTTTGAAAGCCAGGACAAAACAAATCTTTTTTCCTCAAGATTTTTCATTAGCTCTTTTGTTGACATCCCTATGTCCCTGCACAAATCCTCAAAAAATCTTGAGCTTTCAGAGTGTTTTATTATCTGGTCTGTTTCAGGTATCCATCTGTATAATATATTAGCTTCTGCCCTGTTTTCCACTGCTTCAAACTCTGCTATTTGCAAAACCCTTCTTATCCCTCTTCTCCTGTCCCTGAACATTACAACATTTAGATTCACAGCTCCAAGAAGATTCGCTGGTATATTAATAGGGGGATTAGTAAGCCTTGAGATTGTTTCAGCAGCAGAATTTGCATGAAGAGTTGCATATACGCTATGGCCTGTATGCATTGCCTCAAAAAGAACCATTGCTTCTTCTCTCCTTCGCATTTCTCCTAAAACTATCCTATCAGGCCTCATTCTCAAACAATTAATCAATAAATCAAGCATATTTACTTCTCCTTTTCCTTCTGGATTTGAGCTCCTTGTCACGAGAGGAGTCCAGTATAAAAATTCAGGAAGCATTAATTCTCTTGTATCTTCCACACTTATTATCCTATGATTAGGGGGAATAAAAGGCATGCATGCATTTAAGAGAACTGTTTTTCCTGAAGCTGTCCCCCCTGAAATTATAACATTTCTCTCATATTCAATTGCAAGCCATAAAAGGCTGGAGGTGTCTAAATCACAGGTTTTATTTTCAATTAGATCTATTATTGTGTAAGGGTCTCTTGCGAATTTTCTTATTGTTATTGTATTCCCTTTTGTGCTTATTGGATAAAGAATTGAATTTACTCTATCTCCTGTAACAAGATGAGCATCTAATAAAGGAGTTAAAACAGTTATCTGCCTTCCAACCCTTCTTGCAATTATATTTGAATAGTTTATAATCTCTTCTTCCCTTATTATTTTAAGATTAGTTGCCAGCCAGCCATATTTTTTATGATAAACTCTTATTGGCTCTTTTGAAGACTGAATAACAATTTCTTCAAGATAAGAATCACTTACTAAAAATTCAATTTCACCTAAGCCAAGCATGTCATGCATTAGCTTGTTGATTAAAATGTCCTTGGTTTCTTCATTTATTGTGGGAATTTTTTTTACTAATAATTCAGAAGCATCCTCCATGAATTTTTTTCTTATGCTTTCTATTGCCTTAGGGTCAATAATCTCCCGCATTCCAATTGTTGACTCTGCTACAAGCTCATTCCTGATTTCATCAAGAAGAGCTGCAGTAGCTATGCTTATTGGCTGGATTTTTAAATTATAAACAATAGAAGAGCCTTGTTTTTTTATCTCAACTTTTATTTTTAGTTTTTCTGCACTAATTTCATAGCTTTCAATTATCCCTGATTTCCTCTCTAAATGCTCTTTTATCTTTTCAACAGAAACTCCGCCTGGAAGTCTCTCTATTTTCTTATAATTAGGTTTTCCCCTGATTTTTTTTCTTTTTGCATGCCTTTTTAATCTTATTCCTTTTTTCTTCTTTTTTTTCATTTATTTCAAATAAAAAGCATTTACAAATTAAACAAAAAGATAGATAAATGCTTTTTATTTTCACCTCCTTGATGTCTTATTGAGGAAATCTAATTTTGTTTTTATATTAAAAGGGTCAATATTTTTTTCTATTTTTTCTTCCCTATTCTTTTCTATCTCTTTTCCTTTGTTCTGTTCTATTATCTTATCTTCTCTTTTCTTATCTTCTTTCCCTTTTTCTTCCTCATTTTCTATCTCCTTATCTACTCTCTCTTTATCTTCTTTCCCTTTTTCTTCCTCATTTTCTATTAGGGTTATCCTTGGTTTTCCAAAACCAGGATAATCTATATTAGCAAGAGCTCCAGATTCTAGTATTTTAAACCAGCCCATTGCAGTTTCCTCGGTTATTTTGAAAATTTTTGAAACTGCTGTGAGATTAAGAGTTTTCTTGTTTTTCAACAGCTCATAAAGAGAATCTAAATCTGTATTTGACTTATTTGAAGAGCTAAATTTTTTTAAATCTGGGATTTTTTCAGCAATTTTTTCATCCCCTCTTTTCTTAAAGAAGAGATAAACTAAAACCACAAAAAGAATTATAAAATAGAAGAATACAAAGATTCTTGAGGTAAATGGGATGCTTGTATAAAAATCAGCAATATTTTCTGAAACAGAATTTCCAGTAATTCCCTTGGTAAAATCAAGATAACTATAAAAAAGAGCAGTGAAACTAAGAAAAATAATAATTTCTGTGATTAATATTCCTCTTTTTACCATTTTATAAATACCTCATATTAAAGAGTTTATTAATTTTATAAACCTATTGTTTGGTTCTCTTTAGCAAGTTTTATTAATGCCCTATTCCTCTTATTTAAAAAGAGAGAAAAATTTATATAATTGAAATGATAAATAAATTATCCCAAGTTAGTGTTGAATACCTTGTTCTTGCAGGATTTTTAACTTTTATTATTATAGGAATTTTAGGGGCAGGATTATATTACAGCAGTACATTAACAGACAGGATAAAATCTTCTGATGCTTCTAATTATGCAAATAAAATTATTTCAACTTCTGAATCTGTTTTTTATGCAGGAGAGCCATCAAAAGCAACTATAACTGCTTATCTCCCTGAAAATGTGAAAGATATTGAGATAATTGAGGATAATATTGTTATTACAATTGGAGTTTCTACAGGAACAACAAGAACAGCTTTCAAAAGCAAAGTTCCTATCTTAGAGAATCCCAGTTCACTGCTTTCAAATTCACAGGGGATAAAAAAAATAATTATTACAACAAATTCAACAAATGTTATAATAAGCCAGGGCTAAATGGAAAAATATGCTAAAAAATCCCAAATAGGAATGGAATTTATGATTGTAACTGGAGCTGTTTTGTTTTTTTTTGCTGTTTTTTTGCTAGTTATCCAAGAAAATATTTCAGAAAAAACAAAAGAAAAAAGAGCTCTTGCTTTCAAAGAAACTGGATTAATGGTTCAAAATGAAATAAAACTTGCATCAAGCTCAACAGATGGCTATTACAGGAGATTTAAGCTTCCCGCAGATATAGAAAATCTTGACTATGAGACAAATATAACAAGTGAAATGGTTTATATAAGAGAAAAAAATGGAAAATACTCAATGGCTTTTCCAATTTCAAATGTAACAGGAGATTTAGTTAAAGGAGAGAATATAATAAGAAAAGAAAATGGAAAAATTTATCTCAATTCATAAAATGAAAAAAGCACAAATTTGGGGTCTGGATTTAATGGTAGCTGCAATGCTTTTTTTATTTGGAATTTTCATATTTTATTTATATTCTATAAACAAGCCAACAACAAAAGAAGATTTTGAGATTCTTTTTTCAGAAGGAGAGATTATAACTGAAGATTTATTATCAGAAGGCTATCCAGATAATTGGAACTCCAATGATGCTGAAATAATTGGGATAACAAACAAGAAGAAAATTAATGAGACTAAATTAGAAAATTTTTATAATTTTGTTAAGGCAGATTATGCAAAAACAAAATCTATTTTCAACACAAAATATGATTATTACTTTTTCTTAAGTGAAAATATGAGCATAAACGGAGAAAATATAGAAGGTATTGGAAAGCCAGGAGCAACAAGCACAAATATAAATGCAAAAAATCTTATTAAAATAACAAGATTTACAATTTACAAAGAAAAGCCTGTAACTGCTTATCTTTATGTGTGGGAGTAAAAAAATCATAGATAGAAAAACTTATATAGTTCTTTATCTTCTATAAATTATGAAAAAAAAACAGATTAATATACTCTTTCTATTACTCACATTAATCATATTCATAACTTTTAGCTTATTAATAATAATTCCTGCCTCTTCATCAAATCCAGAAATTATAGAAACAATTACAACCTTATATCAAAGAACCTCTTATTCTGATATTTATTTAAATACAATAAGTTACGAAGATGGCACAACGGGAAAATTCTATACAGCTTATATTTCTCCAAAGCCTATAAATATTTTTGATGAAAACTTGAATGAATATGTTCCATTCACAGATGCTGTAAATTTTTCATGGCAGGATTCAAATTCTTTTTTATTGCAATACAAAAATATAAATTTACAAATAAAACCTTTAATTATCGATGATAACAATATAGAATATTCAATTAATGAAATTAAAAATA